>UOFS01000039.1_pt1 | contig 243480 bp, 231 predicted proteins | sample 1989581 | NCBI WGS metagenome assembly UOFS01 (sample SAMEA4712198, study PRJEB27164) | hydrothermal vent metagenome | biome: marine basaltic hydrothermal vent biome; feature: marine hydrothermal vent; material: mineral | place: Pacific Ocean | collected 2011-06-14/2011-07-23 | depth 1691 m | reverse complement strand
CCCGCTAAATTATCAAACGCTTTTATAATTCGCTTCTATAACCCGATCGAAAACTTCGATCACGTTTTTCATGTCATGCTGGTAAACTATCAGCATGACAAAAACACCTCAACTTCCGGATGATGTCGACGCGTTAAAAACTTTATTATCAGAGAAAAATGCTTATATCGATAATCTTGAAGTTAAAGTTCTTACCTTACAAGAACAACTTAACCTTTCAATTGCCAGACGTTATGCCGCTAGTAGTGAAAAAATAAGTTCTGATCAATTACGCTTATTTGATGAAGCCGAAGTTGATACAAATAATGATGATACACATAACAACAACGGTATTGATGACACCGTTATCATTAGTAGTCACACCAGCAAATCAAAAACAGGACGTAAAGCCTTACCCGAGAATTTACCGCGCCTTGATGTGCTACACGAGTTGAACGAAGCAGAACGTGTTTGTGACCATGATGGCAATCCATTAACAGAAATTGGCGAAGAGATATCCGAACAACTCGATATTATCCCTGCTAAAATTCAAGTGCTACGACACATCCGAAAAAAATACGCCTGCCGTTGTGGTCAGTGCATTAAAACGGCACCGTTACCCAATCAACCCATCCCTAAAAGTTTAGCGAGCCCAGGGTTATTAGCCCACATTACGGTATCGAAATATCAAGATGCATTACCGTTATATCGACAAGAGCAAATACTGCAACGCATTGGAGTCACTATTCCTCGTGCAACCTTGGCGAATTGGATGATTCAAATGGGTAATAGCGTTCAACCCATGATTAATTTGTGTCGGGATCGATTATTATCCTATGACATCATTCACATGGACGAAACAACTGTACAAGTGTTGGATGAACCCGACAAAAAAGCCCAATCAAAATCCTACCTATGGGTTCAACGCGGTGGTCCACCAGAGAAACCAGTGGTGTTATTTGATTACGATCCCGGTCGTAGTCAAAGTGTGCCAATACGTTTACTCGACGAATTTAATGGTGCGCTGCAAACCGATGGGTATGCGGGTTATAACGCGGTAGTGAATAAAAATGGTTTAATCCATTTAGGCTGTTGGGCGCATGCACGTCGTAAATTTACTGAGGTGATTAAGGCGCAGGGAAAATCGAAAAATAAAAAAACCGGTAAGGCGCAACGCGGATTGGTGTTTATCCAAAAGCTTTACAAGATTGAAAAAATATTACGTAACACCTCAGCTGATGAACGATTTACTATTCGACAGCAACAGTCTGTCCCCATTATAGAACAATGTCGTGCTTGGCTCGATGACAGTTTACCGACTGTGCCGCCAACAAGTGTAGTGGGTAAGGCGTTGGCATATCTGAATAATGAGTGGCCTAAACTGATTCGGTATCTGGAGGATGGGCGTTATCTCATGGATAATAATTTAGCAGAAAATGCCATTCGGCCTTTTGTAATTGGACGAAAAAACTGGCTCTTCAGTCAGAGTGTTAAAGGCGTGAAGGCCAGTGCTAATTTGTATTCGTTAATTGAAACTGCTAAGGCCAATCGCTTGGAACCGTATGCGTATCTTCGTTATCTTTTTGCTGAATTGCCTCAAGCAAAAACGGTAGATGACATTGAAGCCTTGTTGCCGGGAAATATTCAACCTGAGATCTTGAATGTGAATTAAGTCAACTACGGTGTTAATTGTTCGCTTACCCTGATTTAATGAGACATACACACTTTTACGTATTCGACCAACCCAGTCCCATCCTAATGCATTAACTGCATGAAACCAAGGACCTCGAAATACTGCGTCAGTTACAATAATTGGACGTTTATTTTTAGGAACAACTTGAGCCAGTTCTTTTAAAAATTGCTTATGGGCTTTAGGACTATTGTATTGTTTCATCGGGTAGACTTGTTCAAACAATGTTAACGTTCGTCCTCCAACAGGTATGGCAGCCGTTAACATAACAAACTTCTGACCTTCATAAACATCTGACCAATCCACAATAATTACAGGATGTTTAACGCCACACAATAACCAATGTCCCATTAAACGATAGAGTGCATGACGTTCATTATGCAATTTTGAGTTACCCAATAATCTATCGATACATTTGATTTTATGTTTTTCATAAATTTTCTCCGGTAAATTCCTGCCAAGATGAGTGAGTGTGAGTTTGCCTCCACAGAGTATACTTTCAACCGCTTTCATTACTGCTGTGAGGCGATACTGATGTGTAATCACTTGGGATTTCAGGATATTTTTATGTAATAATTTAAGTGCGTCCATGGTATCTCCTGTCCTAGTTGTTTATCTTCGCAGATACCATTAGATCATGAGGTTTCATGGACGTCTATTATTTAATTCTTTGATTTTAATTCAATTTCTTGTGTTTTTCGTGGGGATAGCTTAGGTTATTAAGTTATCGGTGTCCCTATTGTCATAAGTTAGAATGGGAAGGACGAAAATTATATAATCAAATTGGTTGTGATAATGTGATACCTACTGGAGTAAAACATAAAACAGCTGAGAAACAAGCAAGAAGAAAATATGAAAGAAAAAAAGCCAATTGTAAAGAGTGTTCTTGATTCAAATAAAGCTTTTGATAATTTAATCAAGGAACTTCGGGCTGGATTTTCAAATTCAGACATTGAAAAATCTTTGAAAATAATGGCAGGTTTTGGTGGTATAAATGAATTTGAGTATAAACAAGTATTTCTTATTAAAAAATCCTCAGATTTATTTGATGCTGAGTTTATGCATGAAGTTCAATGGGGTATTTATGATGGCGGAATTTCAGCTTTAAGAGAAATTGATAATAATTTATTGAGTCTCTACCTATGCCTTATATATCTTTATTCTGATTGTAAAAAACCAATGTCATTAGATTTTGAACTTTACTGCCCATTAATTGCAGTAGAAAAAATAATTGAACATGGTGATAAACGAATATTAAATTTATGGATGATTTTTATTTCTGCACTTATTTGTGATTATGGTAAGAAAAAATCAGTAGTTGAATATTGTTTAACATTGATTAATTTTTTGTTATCAGCAAACTGTAGTGATTTGAATTGTTTTGGTATATGGTTTGATAAATTATTAGCTTTAGAACAAGCTGTTGAAGATTTAGCTGATGCAACGTTATATACAAATGAAGAAATAGCTTTTGAAATTAAATCTATTTTATTATTATTAGATAAGACTAAAATATTTGATTCGAAAATGTATTATACTTTTTGTGAGTCCCTATATTTGAATTTAGATGTGGAACTTCCACATTATAATTAGTACAGTTATCGGTGTCCCTATTGTCCCAAAATGAAATTTACGGCATCGAACTTAACAATTTTTCAACGTTGGTTAGGTAGGTATCAATAGTGTCACTCATGGCTTGTCGGGTTTTTTCAAATTCTTCTTCTTTGTTCACAAATTTTACTTTATGAACAACTTTAATTTGGTGTAAACCTATTTGAATGACATCTTCATCCTCAATGGTTGATAGACGAGTATTGACTTTATTAACAAATACACCATTAGTGCTTTCTAAGTCTTGAATGATGGTGACATCGTTTTGAATGCTGATAGTAGCGTGATAGCGACTAATTCTGGGGTCATCAATATAAATATCATTATCATGACTGCGACCAATGGTCATCACATCATTGAGTAGTGAATATTCACCCAATAAATTTCCTTTTAAAAACAATAAAAATTTTGGACGTGATTTCGTTTGTTGTCGAATCGAATTTTGGTAGTTTTTTAGTTTTTCGATTATTTGATGATCTTTAGGATGTTGTTGCAATTCATCATAGGCTTTTTTGACAAGCTCGAGATCAATTGTGTGTTTGTTTTCTACAAATGCTCGAATTAATGAGAAGCTACATAATTCATTAATATATTTTGGATGGCCTGAACTGGTATGATAAATATAATCAATTGCGGATGAGCTAAATAAAGTAGGATCATTACATCCGGCAACATTTAAGCGGTGTAAAATATATTCATAGGTTTCAGATTCATTTAAAGTATTAATATGAATTCTATAACGTACTCGCCGTGATAGTTGAGGTATTCCTATTTCATCAAGGTGCTTATATAACTCCGGATTTCCCGATAACAGCACATTAATGGCACGTTGATTGTTTATTTTATTATCCGAGAGGCTTCGTATTTGCTCTAAAACTTCAAAGCTATAATCCTGCACTTGATATAGCACTATAATTATTTTGCTTGATAACGCTTGCTGTTCTAAGACACGCTCATTTATGACGTCTAATAATTGTTCTTTTTCAGGGGTTAAGAACTGTTTGCCAATGCTCGAGGCTATAACGGTTAACAGCTCTAATGCATCTTTTGGAGGTGTTATAATTTCAACGATGCACAAATTATCATTTTGGTTTGATAAAGTATCTTGAACCAGCATTTTTTTACCGGTGCCAAAATCGCCGGTAATAATTGATACACCATCGGGAATTTGCATGGCATATTCTAGGTGCGATTTGGCCTGACGGTGGGTTCGGCTACTGTATTGGTATTCCGGATTACTTGAGTTTAAGAATGGGTGATCTGAAAAGCCAAAATACTTCAAAAATGCACCAGTGGTGACACTGTCATCATTAGAGTTGATATTTGTTTTATTAGGAACGCTCATATCTTGTTTTTAATCATTACACTGATTATAAAGACAAGCGTCCATTCTTGACTTGGTTAAGAGATTACTATACTAGTGACTTAGTTTACTTAGTTCAATACTTTAAAAGTAGAAATAACTAAAGAATATAGGTATTGGTTAAAAAATATACTAAATTTAAAGCTTTAAGAATGTGCACAGTTCACATTTTTTGATTCAAACTTAAATTATTAATTTTAATTAAGTCATTAATATCAATCACTTATGAATATTAGTTGAATTTTTTTTTGAAATTTAAAGAGCAATAAAATTCAGATATTAACGTTTATAGTGTATTTTCACAAAAAATAACTAATTGATTATTATATATTTAATAAAGTTAGCTAGTAAAAATAGGGGTATATTTTAAAATTGACATATTATACATTTGGATGATATTTAATCCGATTATTCAGTGTCCATTGCTGGAATATACGATCTAAAAATGATAAATTTACATTAATTCAACAAACCCAATTTCAATAGTAAATGAAGTTATACATCAAAACCTTTGGTTGTCAGATGAATGTTTATGACTCTGATAAAATGGCTGAAGTTTTATCCGAATCGCATCAAATTGAATCCGTAGACAGTCCTCAAGAAGCCGATATCGTGCTGTTGAATACCTGTTCAATTCGTGAAAAAGCCCAGGAAAAAGTTTTTTCCTTGCTTGGTCAGTGGCGTGAAATTAAAAATGATAATCCAAGTCTGATTATTGGCGTTGGCGGCTGTGTTGCGAGTCAGGAAGGTGCGGCGATAACTAAACGTGCACCGTATGTGGACTTAATTTTTGGGCCACAAACACTCCATCGTTTGCCCAAAATGTTAACGGAGGTTCTTGCTTCACGTAAACCCAAAGCGTCAGTTATTGATATTAGTTTTCCAGAGATAGAAAAGTTTGATCATTTACCAGTGCCTCATGCTAAAGGTGTTTCTGAGTTTGTTTCAATTATGGAGGGTTGCAGTAAGTATTGTAGCTTTTGTGTTGTGCCTTATACTCGTGGAGAAGAATTTAGCCGACCATTTAATGACATTTTAAATGAAGTGAAAGTTTTAGCGAGTCAAGGTGTTCGAGAAATTAATTTATTAGGGCAAAATGTTAATGCTTATTTTGATGAGTTCGATGATGTTGAAGCGGACTTAGCGTTATTGATTCATTATATTGCCGCAATCGATGGTATCGATCGAGTACGTTATACTACATCGCATCCTATTGAAATGACCGAAAGTTTAATTCAATGTTATGCCGAAGTTCCAGAATTAGTTAGTCACTTGCATTTACCCGTTCAAAGTGGTTCGAATAATGTGTTAACAATGATGAAACGAGGGCATAGCGTTGCGGAATATAGCGCGACAATAGAAGCCTTACGTGAGGCTCGACAAGATATTAGCATATCATCTGATTTTATTATTGGTTTTCCGGGAGAAACCGAGTCTGATTTTGAAGCGACAATGAAATTAATTGAGGAGATCAACTTTGATCATTCATTTAGTTTTATTTATAGTGCTCGTCCGGGAACACCCGCAGCGAGTTTAAACGATGATGTATCGATCGATGTTAAGAAAAAACGTTTAGTTTTAGTACAACAGCGAATTACACAGCAAGCGCAACAAATCAGTCGTAAAATGTTAGGTACAACTCAAACTATTTTATTTGAACGTGTATCTAAAAAAGATGTGACACAATTAGCAGGGCGCACTGAAAATAATCGCATTGTTAATGTTACCGCCGATCCGCAATATATCGGTGATTTTGTTGATGTTGTTATTTCCGAGGTATATCAAAATTCCTTGCAAGGAATTTTAGTAACATCGGATTTAAAACCTGTATCATCAACTGCTAATGCCGGTTAACTTAAAAAAATTACAAATATTTTGACTAGCTCAACAAAATCTCAAGATTTAATACTTGAACCAATGGATAACCAACGGTTGATCAATCTCTGTGGTCAGCTAGATGAGCACTTACGATTAATTGAACGGCGGCTTGGCGTTGAGATCAATAATCGGGCTAATGTTTTTAGTATAATTGGTGATAGTGATTCGATTATTGCTACCCATGCAGTATTAAAAAAATTATACTCCGAAACTACCAGACTGTCGTTAATACCTAAGATAATTCACGAGTATCTTCAAGAATCTGAAATTGAAGCTTTAGTTCAAGAAGGTGAGTCAGATAAATTAACATCACCTATTATCCAAACTCCACGTGCTTCGATTACGGGACGTGGGCCAAATCAAAAAAGTTATTTAAAAGATATTATTCGTAATGATCTCAATTTTGGGATTGGCCCTGCAGGAACGGGTAAAACCTATTTGGCTGTTGCTTGTGCAGTTCAATCTTTTGAACAAGAAGAAGTTCGACGAATTGTGTTAACGCGTCCAGCCGTTGAAGCGGGTGAACGTTTAGGATTTTTACCTGGTGATTTGGCTCAGAAGATAGATCCCTATTTACGACCGCTTTATGATGCTTTGTATGAAATGTTGGGTTTTGAGCAAGTTGCAAAATTAATTGAACGTAATGTTATAGAAGTCGCTCCGCTAGCGTATATGCGTGGGCGTACGTTGAATGACTCATTTATTATTTTAGATGAGGCACAAAATACGACTATAGAACAAATGAAAATGTTTTTAACACGGATAGGATTTAATTCCACTGCTGTTATAACCGGTGATATTACTCAAGTCGATTTACCTCGTGGTCAAAAGTCAGGGTTACGACATGTTATTGATGTATTAAAAGACATTGATGATATTAGCTTTACTTTTTTTCAAGCAAAAGACGTAGTACGCCACCCACTAGTACAGAAAATTGTAACCGCATATGATAAATATGAAAAAGAAACTGATCCATCATGATTAATGTTGCAGTACAATACGCCACTCCAGAGAATATTAACTATCCATCAGAAGAATTATTTATTAAGTGGGCAAATGCTGCTCAAATAAATATTAAAAACGAAGTTGAATTAACAATTAGAATTGTTAATGCAGCAGAAATTGCACAACTAAATAATTTATATCGCAAGAAAAATTCAGTTACCAATGTATTAGCCTTTCCCTTTGAGATAGATGAAAATATTGGTATTGCATTATTAGGTGATTTAGTTATTTGTGCAGAAATAGTAAAGACTGAAGCACAACAACAGTCTAAAACGGAAATAGAACATTGGGCACACTTGGTTATTCATGGTGTATTACATTTACAAGGTTATGATCATATAACAACAGGTCTTGCAGAAAAAATGGAACATTTAGAAATCCAAATTTTAAATACACTAGGTTATAATAATCCTTATCAGGTTCAAGACTCATGAATCAAGCTGAAAAAAATAATTCTGAGAATCAAAATAAAAATTGGTTAGAACGTTTAGCTCAAGCACTTTTAGGTGAACCTCAAGACAGAGAACAATTATTATCATTACTGCGAGATTCAGAGCAACGTAATTTGTTTGATTCTGATGCTTTGGGGATGATCGAAGGCGTTTTACAAGTATCAGAAATGCAGGCTCGTGATATTATGGTACCGCGTTCACAAATGGTAGTTTTAGAACGTGACTCTGATATAATAAATATTCTACCGATAGTAAGCGACTCTAATCATTCTCGTTTCCCTGTTATTGGTGATAGCTTGGATGAAGTGATTGGTATTTTATTAGCAAAAGATTTATTGCCGTATTTTGGTGATAAAAATAAAAGTAAATTTTATTTGCGGGATATTATTCGTCAGGCAATCGTGATACCTGAAAGTAAGCGACTAAACATTTTGTTGAATGAATTTAGAGCTAGCCGAAATCACATGGCGATAGTTGTTGATGAATATGGTGGTGTCTCTGGATTGGTTACAATTGAAGATGTATTAGAACAGATTGTTGGTGATATTGAAGATGAGCATGACATTGATGAAGATGCATTTATTAAAGATCATGGCGATCAAAATTATACTATTAAAGCTTTAACACCGATTGAGGACTTTAATGAGTATTTTTCAAGTAACTTTAAAACTGACGAATATGATACCCTTGGGGGATTATTGCTCGCTCGTATCGGTCATTTACCGAAACGTGGCGATCTAATCGAAATAGAGGGTTTTCATTTTAAAATACTAAGAGCCGATAATAGAAGAATTCATCTGCTTTATATGACTATTATTTCTGAAAATCAGGTTGGCATTAGTGCGTCTTAATTCAAATGGACTATCAAATAAAATAGTTTTAATACTTCTGTTTCTCTCAGGGGCTATGCTGCCATTAGCGTTTGCTCCAATCAATCTAATACCGCTAGCCTATTTTTCTCCTGCAACTTTATTTTTAGCACTATTATATGCTCCACCTAAAGTGGCATTTTGGCGCGCATACATTTTTGCACTTGGTTTTTTCGGCGTTGGCGTTTCCTGGGTTTTTGTAGCTATCAATGAGTTTGGTAATACGCCATTAATATTAGCGGCACTGTTAACGTTTATGTTTGTGGCTTTTATCGCTCTGGTAGTTGGTTTTCAAGGAATGTTTTCAGCATGGGTTTTAAAGCAATTTGCAGACAGTCGATTTTACCTGCCATTAGCGGTTTTAGTTATTTTGCCGATAAGCTGGTTATTGTTTGAATGGATTCGAGGTTCTATTTTTACGGGTTTTCCATGGCTTAATTTAGGTTATTCTCAAATTGATACTAGCTTAGTTTATTATGCTCCAATTTTGGGAAGTTATGCTTTAAGTTGGATCGTTGTTTTTTGTTCTGGACTGATGATTGTAATTTGGAATTATAGTTGCTCTAGAAAATGGCGAGGTTCGGCATTATATTCTGTTATTTTACTAAGTATCTTTGTGATTGGTTATGGCTTGAAATCGATAGAGTGGACAAAAAAAGTTGATGAACCCTTACAAGTAAGTTTGGTGCAAGGTAATGCACCACAGATAACAAAATGGGATGCGGATAAAATAAATAATAGGCTTAATATTTATAAAAGCTTAACCGAGCAACATTGGGACAGTGATATTATTATTTGGCCTGAAAATAGCTTAACGATGTTTTATCATGATTTAAAAAAAGATTTTTTAGAGCCTATAGAAAAGCAAGCTATAGCAAATGACACCGATTTAGTCATTGGTTTGCCAGTACAAAATAGAGAAACCGGACAGTACTATAGTACCTTTATGAGCTTTGGCTTAACTCCCGGAGTATATAAAAAAACACACCTAGTTCCTTTTGGTGAATTTATACCGTTTGAAGATTTTTTTCGTGGTTTAATTGCGTTTTTAAATTTGCCAATGTCGGGTTTTAGTCGAGGTGAATTAAATCAACCGTTATTGAAGGCAGCGGGGCAAACACTTGCTATTACTATTTGTTATGAAGATGTTTTTGGTGAAGAAGTTATTCGACATTTTCCTGAGGCAACATTATTAGTTAATGGTAGTAATAACGCTTGGTATGGTAATTCATTTGCTCCACATCAACATTTACAAATATCTCGAATGCGAGCTGTCGAAACGGGCAGAGATTTAATGCGTGTGACAACAAATGGTATTAGTGCATTTGTTAATAAAGATGGTGAGTTGCTTCAAACGAGTCCGCAATTTGAAACATATGTGTTAACAGGTAAAGTGCAAGCTCGAACTGGCGCAACTCCTTATGTTATTTTAGGAAATCATCCAATTCATATTGTATTCATACTTTTTTTTGTTTTAATCTTTGCGCAAAGAAAATATGCTGTTTTAAATTAATTTTCAAAACTTTTTTGAAAATCTTCACCGTTACAAGATGGACAGTTTTCGATTGTTTGAGACTCCGAAAAAGTAAATTTTTTACCACAATTTTTACATTCAAAGTCACCTTTGCTGGCCACTTCGCCAGAATGCCACTCGTGTAATTGAGTTTCCATTTGTTGTAATTCAACTCGACTTTGATCAACTACATTCGCAAAAAGTTCTAGTAGCCTGTCTTCGGTTAATTCAATATCATTTTTTAACCAATTTTTAATTTTGTCCGAAGTATTGTGGATATGTTCTGTGGTAGATGTGAAATCATCGTGTATATATTTTGATAATAAGTTTAATTCTTCCTTGGTTATATTTTCAAAGTCATGTAGTTTAAGTTTTGTGTATTCAATCTTCATTGATAAATCTTCACGAGAAAAAACTTCGATAGAATTCTTGATGTTGTGTAAGTTTTCTAATAAGTGGTTGTAGGTTGTTACAATTGAGGATTTGTTTGAATCTGTCATAAAAGCCACCATGCATTTCTACTTACGGTTACTTATAGTATAGACAAAAGTACCTGAAGGGGTGTGGAAATTTTGATTTAACTAACTAAATATCTGTGTTTTTGAATAGTTACTAATTTTAATACTTAAACTTATGATTTTAGTCAAAAAAAAGCCGAATCTAAATTCGACTTTTTTGGCTCTAAACATTGAAATTGATTTTAACTACAACCTTTAGGACGTGGTAAACCGGCAACTTTATTTGCGCATTTAATTAAACCAGTAGGGAAAAGTGTATAAATATACTTTTGACTGCTACGATCTTTACCAAATTTTTCTTTCAGTAATTTAGAGAAAACACGAGGTTCTGCGACGCTACCGTTTGTAGTGAAATATTCACGAGCTAGGTTAACGATATCCCAATGTTCATCAGTCATTTCTTGAATTTTTTCAGTTTTTGAAATTTCTACTGCGAGTCCTACACTCCATTCATCTAAGTTTAATAACCACCCAGCTTCACTGAGTTCGATTACTTGACCGTCTATTTCTGCTTGCATGGTACTTGCTCCTGAAAAAATATTATTAATACTTGAGTAATTTTGTCAAGATTATAACAGAATCCCTTATATTAGTAAATAATGATTTAATATTTTTTAATGCATATTAGCAATAAGTTAAAATTGTTCGTTGGTATGCTTTTCTATTTTTGAGGTTCTCACTATATCGATATAAAGTAGGGTATTTTGACACTATTTCAGGAGCCCAGAATAAAATTGAGCCAAGCATGATATCGGCGCAACTAAAGCCAATATCAAGTAAATACAGCTGGTCAGTTTGAGACTTATTTAGACTGATTTTCATTATTTTTTCTAATGTTATTAATACTCTGCGATAACTCTTGAGGTTCCATTGTGCAATTTCTGGTATTCGTAACTCGGTGGGTAATAGGAATGTGTGCAGTAAATGCTGGAAAATGGGTGGCTCAAGGCTCGCCACAGTAAAAAACATCCATTGCTCATATTGTGCTCGATGTTGAGAGTTAACGACAGGAGATAGTTTCTTTTCTGGAAACCGGTCGGCAAGAATATTGCAAATCGCACCTGATTCATACGTTAATTCACCATCAATATCAATAGCCGGAACTTGACCATATGGGTGAATTTTTAAATATTCCTTATTTTGACCTTCACCAGAGAAAATATCGATGTTGTTGAGCTTGTAGGGTAGGTTTAACTCCTCTAGCAACCAGCGAATTCTATCGGCTCGAGTTTCAGCGCAATAATAAAGTGTAATGTTCATTTACTGTTCCTATATTTCCGTAAGTGATACTGAGATTAGTTAAAATATTATAATTCCGGAGGTTAAATAAGTCAGTCCGAATGCGAGATATGGTAATATTTAGCATACTTACAGAGTAAATTAACAGTAATTTAGAAAAGAAAATAAATATGCCATTTGATGACAAGATAGATGAACACTACCACCCAGAAAAAACGGAGCAGAATGCACAGGATTTCTGGCAACAAAATAAATCGTTTGCGGTTAAAGAAAATTTCGATAAGGAGAAATTTTATTGCCTGTCAATGTTTCCGTACCCCAGTGGACGATTGCACATGGGGCATGTGCGTAATTATACCATTGGTGATGTGATAAGCCGTTATCAACGAATGTTAGGAAAAAATGTCATGCAGCCCATGGGTTGGGATGCTTTTGGTCTACCTGCTGAAAATGCGGCACTCAAGAATAATGTTGCACCGGGTAAATGGACTCGCGAAAATATTGATTATATGCGAAAACAACTAAAAGAGTTGGGCTTTGCTTACGACTGGGATCGAGAACTTGCAACTTGTGATCCTAATTATTACAAGTGGGAACAATGGTTATTTACTCAACTTTATACTAAAGGTTTGGTTTACAAAAAGACTGCCGCAGTTAATTGGTGTCCAAATGATCAAACCGTATTGGCGAATGAGCAAGTTATCGATGATTGTTGCTGGCGTTGCGGTGAACAAGTAGAACGCAAAGAAATTCCTCAATGGTTTATGAAAATCACCGATTATGCTGACGAACTACTGAGTGATTTACAAAGCCTTGGTGGTTGGCCTGAGAAGGTTCGCACAATGCAACATAATTGGATAGGCAAATCTAAAGGTGTCGAAATAAATTTTGCAATAGCAAATAGCGAGCAAAGTGTATCGGTATTTACTACCAGACCGGATACTTTATTTGGTGTCACCTATCTTGCTATTGCAGCCGAGCATCCCTTGGCATTAGCTTCATCGAAACAACATTCTAATGTTCTCAAGTTTATTAACGACTGTGTTTCGATGGGAACTGCTGAAAAAACTATTGAGACGGCTGAAAAGAAAGGCATTGATACTGGATTTAAAGCCATTCACCCGATAACGGGCGACTTGTTACCAATATTTATCGCAAACTTTGTTTTGATGGGCTATGGCGAAGGTGCTGTGATGTCGGTACCGGCTCACGACCAACGTGACTGGGAGTTTGCACACCAATATGGCTTGTTAATAAAACAAGTTGTTGATGGTTCGGCTCAAGATAGTGATTTATCAAAAGCAGCGATAACCGCTAAAGGAACGTTAATCGACTCAGGAGATTTTACTGGTTTAACATCTGACAAAGCCTTCGATAAGATTGCAGAAACTTTAGCAAAAATGGGTAAGGGGCAAATAAAAACCAATTATCGTCTGCGTGATTGGGGTATATCACGCCAACGTTACTGGGGCACTCCAATTCCTATTATTAACTGCGACAAATGTGGTGAAGTAACCGTTCCTAAAAAAGATTTACCCGTCATTTTGCCAGAAGATGTTTCACTCGATGGTGTTAATTCACCCATTAAATCCATGCCTGAATTTTATAATGTTGCATGTCCCAGTTGTGGCGGAAAAGCCAAACGCGAAACGGATACCTTTGATACCTTTATGGAATCGTCTTGGTATTTTGCGCGTTATTGTAATCCTGATAATTCGGATGCAATGTTAGATGCACGAGCTGCACATTGGTTGCCTGTAGATCATTATATTGGTGGTATTGAACACGCTATATTACATTTACTGTATGCGCGTTTTTTCCTAAAATTAATGCGCGATGAAGGATTAATTAACGTAGATGAACCATTTAAAAAATTACTAACCCAAGGAATGGTGTTAAAAGATGGTTCAAAAATGTCAAAGTCAAAAGGTAATACGGTTGATCCTCAGTTACTAATTGAAACTTACGGTGCCGATACAGCACGATTATTTATGATGTTTGCAGCACCTCCTGAACAATCATTAGAATGGTCTGATTCAGGTGTTGAAGGTGCATTTCGTTTTTTAAGACGTTTGTGGAAACTGGTCTTTGAACATCAGCATTCTGAATATAACAGCACTGAGAACATTATTAGTGCTGATGTAAACTTAGATGATAAACAAAAAAAATTAAGACGCTTATTGCATGAAGCTATTAGCAAATGCACCGATGATATTGATCGTCGCTATACATTTAATACAGCAATCGCTGCAATTATGGAGTTGGTTAATGCTTTATATAAAGTGGAATATAATTCTGTAGAAAACTTTCAAATAATGCAAGAAGCGCTTGATAATATTGTATTAATGCTATCACCCATTGTACCGCATATTTGCCATAGTCTTTGGTATGCCCTAGGTCATGAGCAAGCTGTAATTGATGTTGCTTGGCCGGTGGTTGATAAAACGGCATTAGTACGTAATAGTTTAGAATTAGTTGTACAGGTAAATGGAAAGTTACGTTCACGTATCGAAGTACCAGCCGATGCTGCGCGAGATGAAATTGAGACATTGGCACTTCAAGATGAAAATGTCAAAAAATTCACTCAAGGGAAAGGGGTATCCAAAGTAATTGTGGTACCAGGGCGATTAATTAATATAGTTATCAAATAAAAGTAAAATTATGAAAAACTTATTGAATGTAAATAGAGTTATTATTTTTTTAGTGTTGAGTAGCTTGTTATTGTCTTCGTGTGGCTTTCGTTTACGCGGCGCAATAGTTGTGCCTGATATTATGGAACAGGTTTATGTCGATGGTGACTTTTCTGCCAATGATCTCGGGAAAGTTTTATTCAGGAGATTAACGCAAGTTGGTGTGAATCGAGTGGCTCAAAAAGAACTTGCTAGATCAATACTAAGGATTACCAATAATAGTTTTATCCGCAGAGTATTAACGGTTGATTCAGCGACAAAAGCATCGGCATACAAGCTTGACATCGTTATTGGGTTTGAGGTTGAAGACAAAGAAGGAAAAATTGTATTAAAAAATCAACAAGTACGACAAACGCGTGAATATAATGTCGATCAATTAAATGCACTGGCTTCAGGCGATCAGGAAAACCGATTAAAATTAGAAATGATTCAATTTATTGTCAACCAAATATTGACTCGTATGAGTATTGTATTAAAAAAATATTAATTATTTTTGAATAGCATGAAAATTAATTTTAATAATCTTGAACATCATTTGTTTTCAAATCTTCAGCCAATTTACATCGTTAGTGGTGATGAGCCGTTCCAAGTTCAACAAGCCATTCAAATGATTCGAGATAAGGCTTTAAAATTAGATTACAGCAATCGGGAATTATTGTTTGTAGAAAAAGGTTTTAGTTGGCATAATTTTTCAATGTCAAACGATAGTATGTCGCTGTTTGCTGAGAAAAAAATTATTGAGTTAAGAATGCCTAATGGTAAACCCGGTAAAGAGGGAGGTAAAATTCTTCAAGAATATTGCGACACCCTCTCAACGGATACTCTGTTGTTGATTGTTACGAATAAACTTGAAAAAGCCACAACACAAACTAAGTGGTATAAATCAATCTCAAGTGCGGGTGCTGCCGTGACGATTTGGCCTATCGAAGGAAATGAGTTGCGTAGCTGGGTTAGCTCAAGATTAAAGTTACGAAATTTGACCGCTACCAATGATGCGCTGCTATTGATTATTGATAGAGTCGAGGGTAATTTACTGGCTGCTGATCAAGAAATTGAGAAATTAGCTTTAATTAGTTGTTCAGGTGAAATCTCACTTGATGATGTTGAACAAGCGGTTGCTGATAGTGCGCGTTATGATTTATTTAAGTTAGTTGATGCGGCGTTAAGTGCCGAGTTACAACATATTACTCGAATTTTGTATGGCTTAAAAGCCGAAGGCGTTACACCAATTTTAGTGAATTGGGCTTTATCGAGAGAAATTCGCAGTTTACTTAAAATGAAGACTAGCATGGATAAAGGCAATTCGGTGGATCAGATATTTCGACAAAATGGCGTTTGGGATAAACGTAAGCCTTTGCTACGTAACGCTTTAGCGAGCCACTCAGTTGTTTCACTGCAAGCCCTGTTGCGAAAGGCAAATAAGTGTGATCGCATAATAAAGGGCAGTGAAATAGGCAATTTATGGGATGAATTGTTACAATTAAGCTTAGGGATAGCTGGGCTGCGCTATTTGCCTGCCGTTGCAGTCGTTTAGTTGAACAAAGGCTGTTAAATTTGTTCTAAATGATGAGATAGTGTTAAATATATTATAAACTAATGAAAATAAAGGTGTTTTTAGTAAATTATACTAAAATAAAAAGATAAAATGGATATATTGATGGATGTTAAAAAATACATGTTAGAGCTCGGTGAACGAGCCAAGATAGCATCTCGCGAGATTGCTCGAGCCGATAGTGCATGTAAAAATACCGCATTAATTGCCATAGCCGATGAATTAATTGCTAAGAAAGAATTATTGATAGCGGAAAACAAAAAAGATTTAATTGCAGGGCAAGATTCAGGGTTAGACGCTGCTCTGTTAGATAGGTTAGAACTTAATGCTGAACGTGTCCATGCGATGGCAGATGGCTTGCGTCAAATCGCAAGTTTAGCAAATCCCGTCGGTGAAATTACCAACTTAAATTATCGCCCATCGGGAATTCAAGTTGGCAAGATGCGTGTGCCGCTAGGAGTGATTGGAATTATTTATGAATCGCGTCCCAACGTTACCGCGGACGCTGCTGCATTGTGCTTAAAATCGGGTAATGCTGCGATATTACGTGGTGGCTCCGAAGCACAATATTCAAACCAAGCAATTGCAAGCTGTATTCACTTTGGCTTAAAAGCGGCGGGTTTGTCACAAGACGTTGTTCAAGTTATAGCAACTACCGATCGAGCTGCTGTGGGCACGCTAATCACGATGAACTCGATGGTTGATGTTATTGTCCCTCGTGGTGGCAAAGGTTTAATCGAAAGAATCAGTAAAGAGGCATCTGTACCTGTTATTAAACATCTTCATGGTGTCTGCCATGTTTATATTAATGCGCAAGCCGATAGAAAAAAAGCGATTGATGTTGCGCTTAATTCAAAAACTCAGCGTTACGGCACCTGCAATACAATGGAAACATTGTTAATTGATAAATCAATAGCAAAAGATATTCTGCCCGAGTTGGCTGCATTATATTCTGAGAAACAAGTTGAGTTACGCGGTTGTGAGCAAACGCTAACAATATTAAAAGATATTTCATTAGCAACAAATGATGATTGGGATACAGAATACCTTGCTCCAATTTTGTCGATACGAATTGTTGATGATATTGATGCAGCAATGTTACATATCGATAAGCACGGTTCGGGTCACACTGAATCAATAGTGACTGAAAATTTTAGTATAGCGCGACGTTTTTTAAATGAAATCGATTCAAGTTCTGTAATGGTTAATACTTCAACTCGATTTGCAGACGGATTTGAATATGGCTTAGGAGCTGAAATTGGAATTAGCACCGATAAAATACACGTTCGTGGCCCCGTGGGTTTAGAAGGATTAACTTCTCAAAAATATATTGTTATTGGTGATGGACATATTCGTAGTTAATTTTATGAACGAGTTTGAGTTTAAAGTTTTGAGAAAAAAATGATTGGTGTTTATGGTGGTACATTTGATCCAATTCATTTTGGTCATCTACGACCGATTCTTGATGTTATTAATAAAATATGTCTAGATAAGTGTTATTTTATACCTTGTCGTGAGCCTCATCATCGATCAATGCCTTTGGCTAGTTCTAAGCAGCGCATTGAAATGATAGCCGCCGCAATTCAAGCAGAACCACGCTTTGTATTAGACACTAGGGAAATTGATCGTGACGGAATAAGTTATACTGTTGATACATTAGAATCAATAGTCACAGAATTTTCGGATGAACAAACCTTGTGTCTAATTCTTGGTGTTGATGCTTTTGTGAAATTTGATCAATGGCATCGATGGCAGGATATATTGGATATGTGCCATATAGTTGTTACACACCGACCCGGTTGGGATGTTGAAAAGTTAGTAATACAAAAACAAATTTCAAATAAGCTTTCTAAGGTTGTTGAGCTACGTCGAATTTATACTACCGATGAGCTCAATCAACATCAAGTTGGTAAAATAATTTTTCAAACTGTGACTCAACTCGATATATCCGCAACTACTATACGCGCTTTAATAGCGGAGAATAACTCTATTCAATATTTGACACCAAAAGATGTCATTACGATTATCAATAATCAAAAAATTTATATGAAGTGAAAAAATGGAAATAGACAAAATTAAAGATATAGTTATTAATGCACTTGAAGATATTAAGGGTTTTCAGATAAAAGTTATCAATGTTCGAGGTAAATCACATTTTACCGATATTATGGTCATTGTCAGTGGTAATACGGCTCGGCAAGTGAAAGCAATTGGCAGTAATTTAATTACAACCGCACGAGAACATAATATTGAAATTATAGGATCTGAAGGTGAACAACAAGGTGAATGGATGTTAATTGATCTTGGCGATATTGTTGTACATATTATGCAGCCCGATATACGAGATTTTTATAATTTAGAAAAACTGTGGGGAGAAGATAGTCCTGAAGTGATTGTAAATGATGTAAGTTTGTAGAAGAATGAAAATATTCTTAATTGCCATAGGTCACCGTATGCCTGCTTGGGTAATTGAAGCGTATGATGAATATTCAAAACGAATGCCGAAAGAGTTTACATTAGACATTATTGAAGTTGCAGCCATACGAAGAACTAAAAATGTCGATACGAAAAGTATCATTAAAAAAGAAGGGGCGGCATTATTATCGGCTATTCCTAAAAACTGCAAAGTCGTTTTACTGGATGGCGAGGGACAACAGTGGAGTACAGCAGAGTTAGCTCAAAACTTAGATAAGTGGTCAAATACGGGACAAAATATTGCTTTATTAGTGGGAGGGCCAGATGGACATGATGATAAGTGCAGAGAACATGCTTCTCAAAGTTGGTCATTATCTCGCTTAACTTTTCCACACCCCTTTGTTCGGGTTTTAATAGCTGAGCAACTTTATCGCGCAAGTTGCATACTGAAAAATCATCCTTACCATAAATAAAGGAACAAGGCTTGGCAGATACTAAGACACAGCTTTATTTAGCATCTAAATCGCCTAGAAGGCGACAGTTATTAGAGCAAATGGGTGTTAATTTTGCACAGATCAATGTTGATGTGTTAGAGGATAGGCTACATCAAGAAAAACCTCAGGACTATGTTAGCCGAATAGCCTTAGAAAAAGCCCGTGCAGGAAGCCGAGTAACTAATTTAGATAAAAGTATTCCTATTTTAGGTGCCGATACCATTGTAGTTATTGATAATCAGATTTTAGGAAAACCAGCAGACTTTAATGATGCAATCGGAGTGCTTACTCAACTATCTGGGCGTACACATAAAGTATTAACGGCTATTTCAGTTATTCACGACAAAGCATGGAGTAGTATAAGTGAAACTGCGGTATCGTTTAGAGATTTATCGGATAGCGAAATTGAAGCCTATTGTTTTTCTAACGAACCTTGGGATAAGGCTGGTGGTTATGCAATTCAAGGTAAGGCTGCGATTTTTGTAAAAGAAATAAAAGGTAGTTATTCTGGTGTTATGGGCTTGCCCATTTTTGAAACAGCACAATGTTTACAAAATACCGGGCTTCAAATTTTGGGTACTAATGATATAAATATGGAAATATATGAGTGATGAATTATTAATTAATATTACACCTCAAGAGACTAGAGTTGCATACGTTGAAAATGGTGTTTTGCAAGAAGTTCATATTGAACGTGAACGAAAACGCGGATTAGTTGGAAATATTTATTCCGGAAAAGTTAACCGAGTATTGCCCGGTATGCAAGCCGCTTTTATCGATATTGGTTTGAGTCGAACGGCATTTTTGCACGCTTCCGATATTTATTCAGAATCCAGTTCTCATGCAGTAACTAATGATGTTACATCAGAAACAGCAATTACAGAATTATTACGTGAAGGACAGCAAATTAATGTCCAGGTGTTGAAAGACCCTATAGGCACTAAAGGCGCACGTCTTACAACACAGATATCAATTCCATCACGATATTTAGTTTATATGCCTCAGAATGATCATATTGGTATATCTCAAAAAATTGAAAGTGAAATTGAACGAGAAAGATTAAAAGAAATTATTTGTGGTCAACGGAAAACAGATCAATCTGGTGGCTACATCGTTCGTACAGTTGCTGATGGTATTAGTAGTGAACTTATTATAGCTGACATGCTATTTCTCCAGAAAATGTGGAATGCTGTATTAGAGAAAGAAAAACATAAAGACAAAAATATTTTAATACATGAAGATTTTCCACTAGTGATGCGTACCATGCGTGATTTGGTCGGTACTGATTTTGAAAAGGTTAAAATTGATTCTAAAGAAACTCACCTAAAAGTATCAAAGTTTGCCAGTAAGTTTATTCCAACTTTAGATAAGAAAATTGAATATTATCCTGGTGAACGTCCAATATTTGATATTTATGGCATTGAAGATGAAATTCAAAAAGCTATGGAACCCAAGGTGATTTTAAAGTCAGGAGGCTATTTAATTATAGACCAAACCGAAGCTATGACAACAGTCGATGTTAATACCGGCGCATTTGTTGGACACAGAAATCTAGAGGAAACTATATTTAAAACCAATTTAGAAGCAACTCAGGCTATAGCAAGGCAGATAAGATTACGCAATCTAGGTGGTATTATTATAATAGACTTTATAGACATGCTAGATGTCGATCATAAAAAGCAAGTATTACGTTTATTAGAGAAAAACCTTGAACGGGATCATGCAAAAACCAATATCAGTGAAGTTTCAGCCTTGGGTTTAGTCCAAATGACTCGAAAAAGAACTAGAGAAAGTTTAGAACATATTCTGTGTGAAGTATGCCCTACTTGTAATGGTCGTGGTTCAATAAAAACAGCAGAAACGGTATGTTTTGAGTTGTTTAGAGAAATATTAAGGGAGTCGAGACAATTTAATACCAATGATTTGCTTATATTAGCTTCACCTGAGGTGGTTGATGTGCTTTTAGATGAAGAATCGAATAGTGTTGCTGAACTTGAATTATTTATTGATAAAAATATTCGTTTTCAAGTTGAAACTCAATACAGCCAAGAACAATTTGATGTTGTTTTAATGTAATAATCTATATTGCAAATATTACTTCAATGAATACGAAACATAAATTAAGTTTATTATTACGAGTTCGAAGATTGCTATGGTACTTTATTGTAATAATATTAGTAGTTGTTGCAATATCAATGACTTTAGCACGCTCATTAATTTCAAATGTTGGTGAATTACGTGGCCATATTGAAGATCTTGCTAGCCAGTATTTAGAACAACCCTTACGCATAGAAACATTTGACGCAAAATTAATTGGTTTTACACCAACGTTTATATTTAAAAATGTTAGTTTACTAGAGCGTTCATCAAATAAAGTAATGGTTCGTTTTAAAGAAGCCAAGGTGGGCTTATCGTTATTTAACTCAATTAAGAAACGTGAGTTAACGCCTAAAAGTTTTGTTATTAATGGGATTAATTTAGTCGTAACCCAAAATAAAAACAACACCTTTAAAATTCAAGGGATCGATGTAGCAGAATTTGATCCAACAAAAAATATTTCTACTGAAGATTCTAATGAGCTATCAAATTGGTTATTTCAACAAGATAAACTAAAATTAGAAAATAGTACCATTCATTGGTATAACTCAATTACTGACAAAGTATTAAAATTCTCGAATATCAATTTAGTGATGAATAATAATGAGGAACGGCATACTTTATCAGGGGATTGGCAATTACAAAGTTCAATAGCCAAAAGATTTAAAATTGAATTGGATATGAATGGTGATATTTTAAACCCCGCAAGCTGGGAAGGTGCGGCTTATGTTAAGGGAGAAGATGTTAATATTACAAAATTTGGCATTCCGACAAATTTAATACCATTAAAACCAGCAAGTGGAATTTATAATTTTGAGGTATGGGCAAATTTCAAACTTGGACAATTAAAAGAGATAGCGGGTTCAAGCAATGTTAGACACTTAAAGTTTAATTCATCAAAACTAAATACAGAAATAAAAATTGATAAAATGAGCGCTGTTTGGCGTTGGGATAACCTGGCTGATGGTTGGGCATTAAATATTGATAGATTTCACTATGAAGTAAATAAAAAAGTATGGCCATTATCTCGTGTGTTAGTTGAAAGTCATCATCGTCATCAACCAAGTTCGGTAATTGATATTTATATCGATGAGCTTGATATTGAAGATGCGAATCAGTTTGTTCAAAAAATTAAATTAGTCGAACAAAAAAAATTAATTAAATTAAAGAAAATTGATCCCAAGGGTCGTATATCGAATACACATATTCGGTTTAATGTGGCAGATATTTTTTCAGATGATTTTATGTTTCAAACAGATTTTTCAAACATTACAACTAAGCCTGATGCATATATTCCAGGTGTAAAAAACCTCACGGGAGTTGTATCTACTTCAAACATACTTGGTAGTATGATTGTCGATAGTAATGAAATTACGATTGATTTTCCGAAAATGTTTCGATACAAAATAGATGTAAATAAGCTAACAGCAAGATTGGATTGGCGTTTCTTAAATAAACAGTGGCAGTTGAGTACGAATAATTTAAGTTTGAATAATAACGATATTGAGTTGAATTCAAATTTACAGATACTTTTTCCTGAAAAAAAGTCACCTTATATAGATCTGCAAGTCTCATTTAAGAAAGGCAATATTGCTAGTGCTGGAAAATATCTCCCTGTATCCATAATGGATCAAGAACTAATTGATTGGTTGGATACTAGTTTAAAGTTTGGAGAAGTTAAACAGGGTGGTGCTGTATTACGGGGGCGATTAAATGAATTTCCCTACTTGAATTATGGCGGAAAATTTGAGGTTAGTTTAGAAAGTAATAATTTTGAGCTTGAATACTTAAAAGACTGGCCTAAAATGCACAGTGCATCAGCGGATATTAGATTTACAGGTTCGGGATTTGATATAAATATATTAAAAGCAAAATTGCTTAACAGCAATATTAATCATGCCAATATTTACATTAATGATTTCACTGAACCTAAATTAGTGATATCAGGAGAAATCGATAGTACTACACAAGATATTTTTAAGTTTTTAATTAATAGTCCTATTGCAAATGATAGCCGTTCTATAATTGAAAACTTTAAAATTACTGGCAATAGCAAAATAAGCATCGATATTAATGTCCCTATATCAGAAGAAATGCAAAAAACGCAATCAAGCTATTATAGTGGTTCAGTTGATATTCAAGATAGCAAAATCTTGTTTCCCAATGTCAATGTTGAGTTTAATGATATAAATGGGATGTTGGGTTTTTCTGAAAAGGGCTTTAATTCTGATAATTTAAGTGCAACTATTTTCGACAAAAAGGCAAAGCTTCGTATATATTCACTTTCAAAAGAAAAAACCTATAGTCATCATATTCTTGTAGAAGGTGCGATTGATTCTGATACGATCAAAGAAAAAATTAATATACCTTTAATGGAAAATAGTAGTGGTACAACTAAGTGGCAGGGAATATTTAATTTTGGGTATTCTACACCAAAAAAACAAATTCCAGCTTCAATTGTAGTAACCTCTGATTTTAGTGGAATAAACTTAGATTTACCTAGTCCATTGTATAAAGCTAAAAATTCTAAGTTGCCTATCAGCTTTGAAAGTCAATTTATTTCAAATGACGAGTTTAATATAAATTTATCGTTAGATGAACGAATAAAAATTGCTAGTTCAATTAATATATCAGAGAATGCATTCAAGTTGGTGAGCGCAAATATTAATTTTGATTCAAATAATAAGATTAAATTAAACGACAATATCATTAATGTTAGCGGTAATATTAAAAGTGTTGATTTTTCAGAATGGCAAGATTTTATTAAAAAACTCGATTTTGGAAGTAATAAGGCAAGTAGTGATTTTATAACACGAGATTTTAAAATTATTTTTGATGTCGACTCATATTATATAACTGTGATAGAAGATGATGATTCAACATTAACAGATAAAAATAAACAAGAAGTAAGTAATGTTATTAAAAGCTCTAATATTGATCCAAGACAAATTCCAGAGTTTAGTGGTGAAATACGGAATATTTATTATGGTACTTCAAAAGTAGGAACGTTAAGTTTTGATTTTGAACACACTAGTAATGGTTTTGATATTAAAAAATTAAATTTAGTATCAGATGATTATAATGTTTCCAGTACAGGAATTTGGCATATATTTCCAAATAATAATAAACTCAGTTACATCACCAAATTTACTAATGTAAAATTTGTTTCTACTAACTTAGGATCCACATTGACCTCTTTAGGGTTTCAATCGGTATTAAATAAAGGTAAAAGTAATTCAGAAATGACTATTTGGTGGCACGATAGTCCATTCGATTTTTCGGTGAAGAAGCTAAATGCCGAAATATCAGTTAATGTTTCTGATGGCGAAATTTTAGATATCGATCCAAAAGCTGGGCGGTTGCTTGGTCTATTAAGTTTGAGTAATTTACCGCGTCGATTATTTGGTGATTTTAGTGACATATTTAGTTCAGGGCTTAGTTTTGATACAGCCGTTGGTAAAATTCGAATAGCCAATGGTATTATCTCAACAGACAACATTCGTATGACCAGTAGTCCCGCTGAAATACACATTTTGGGTGAAACTGATTTAGTGAAACGGAGCTTTAACCAAAAAATTAAAGTAATACCTAATCTAACAGATACTACAGCGGTTATTGGTGGTATATTAGGTGGTTTACCGGCATTAATCGCAACGAAGATTTTGGGTGGTATTATTGATTTAGACAAAGCTGAAATGCGGACATATCATATTACGGGTTCTTGGGAAAAACCTATTATTACTACAATAGAAGTACCTGTTCCAGAAGAAATGAGTGATGATGATGAATTTTAAACTTCGATTGTTGATTTTATATTGTACTGTTTTGCTGTCTATACCGGTTCCAAAGCCGGCGGATTATAGCCGTAATTTGTTATATCTTTCATTTTTAAAATACACTGAATAGTTACTTTACAGCTAGGGTTAAAAGTTAATGACTAAAATTGCAGCAGTACAAATGGCATCCGGTTCTAATGTATCTTCGAATTTAATAGAAGTGAAACGTTTAATCCAGGCTAGTGTAAAAGCCGGCGCTGGGTTAGTGGTATTACCTGAAAATTTCGCGATAATGGGGATGACTGAACAAGACAAGGTTTTAATTCGTGAACCTTTAGGATCAGGTCAAATTCAAGAGTTCTTAGCACAACAAGCTATTGAGTTAAATGTATGGATAGTTGCAGGAACAATTCCAATATTAACCGATGATGAGAATTTAATTAGAGCAACTTGCTTGGTTTATAATAATGAAGGAATTGTTGTTGGGCGATATGATAAAATACATTTATATGATGTTGATGTTCCTGAAAGCAATGATACTTATCGTGAATCTGAGACGATTGAGCCTGGAACAGATATTTGTGTTGTTGATTCACCTGTTGGGCGCATGGGTATTGCCGTCTGTTATGATTTGAGATTTCCTGAATTATTCCGTAGATTAGGTGAGCTTAAAGTTGATATATTTGTTGTGCCATCGGCATTTACAGCGATAACGGGTAAAGCTCATTGGGAGACATTATTAAAATCTAGAGCGATTGAAAATCTGAGTTATGTTGTTGCTTCTGCTCAAGGCGGATTTCACGTTAATGGACGTGAGACGCATGGACATAGTATGATAATTGATCCATGGGGTGTTATATTAGATGAGCTTCCTAGTAGTTCTGGTTTTGTTATTTCTGAAATTGATTTAACTAAAATCAATAATATTCGTAAGATATTCCCAGTGTTGCAACATAGAAAATTAAAGGTTTAATATGGTATCAAATTCAGTAGAACGTGTTAGTCAATTATTACTTGAACCTACCGGTTTAACACACAATGATTTGCAATCAACATTAGATTTAATTATGCAAAACTCGATTGATAGTGCTGATATATATTGTCAGTCTTCACAACACGAATCTTGGATCTTAGAAGATGGCATAATTAAAGAGGGTAGTTTTAACATTGATCAGGGTGTTGGAATTAGAGCAGTCAGTGGCGAAAAAACAGGTTTTGCTTATTCTGATGAAATTGTGTTGCCAGCATTAACTTATGCTGCAAATGCTGCAAAGGCGATATCATCAAGTGGTCAACAGGGTTCAGTTCAATCTTGGAAGGCTCAAGGTCAAAATACTTTATATATTCAGGATAATCCTCTACAGTCTTTGCATTCAAATGATAAAGTAGAATTATTAAATAACATCGATAAACACGTTAGAAAAATGGATCCTCGAATAACACAGGTATCGGTGAGTTTATCTGGGGTTCATGAAGTTGTTTTAGTCGCGGCTTCTGATGGCACATTTAATTCTGATATACGCCCACTTGTTCGGCTAAGCGTTAGTGTTATTGTTGAATCGAAAGGTCGACGTGAACAGGGAAGTTCAGGGGGCGGTGGTCGAGTTGATTATAGTTATTTTACTAATGAGCGTGCTTTAGGTTATGCAAAAGAAGCTGTGCGACAAGCTCTGGTAAATTTAGAAGCTATTGATGCCCCTGCTGGAGAAATGGTAGTTGTTTTAGGGCCAGGATGGCCCGGGGTATTGTTACATGAAGCTATCGGTCATGGACTAGAAGCCGATTTTAACCGAAAAGGTAGTTCGGCATTTACGGGAATGATTGGTGAAAAAGTTGCTTCTGAGTTGTGTACTATCGTTGATAATGGTTCTCTAGAAAATAGACGTGGGTCACTTAATATTGACGATGAAGGAATAGCGACGCAAAATACTGTTTTAATCGAGAAGGGTATATTAAAAGCGTATATGCAAGATAAGTTAAATGCAAAACTAATGAAGTCAGCTCCGACTGGTAATGGACGAAGGGAATCTTATGCACATCTTCCAATGCCGCGTATGACAAATACTTATATGTTGGCGGGAAAACATGATCCAAATGAAATAATTGCTTCAGTGGATAAAGGAATTTATGCTGTTAACTTTGGTGGTGGGCAAGTCGATATAACATCCGGTAAATTTGTTTTTTCTGCAAATGAAGCTTATTTAATTGAAAATGGTAAAGTGACATCTCCAGTAAAAGGAGCAACGTTAATTGGAAATGGCCCAGAAATATTAAATTATGTTTCAATGGTTGGAAATGATCTAGAGTTAGATAGCGGTGTTGGTGTTTGTGGTAAAGAAGGACAAAGTGTTGCCGTTGGTGTTGGTCAGCCGACATTAAAAATTGATAAGCTAACGGTGGGCGGTGTTCAGTAGAGTTATAACTCATCGTTATTATTTTGCTCAATAATATTCTTTAGAAAACTATAGAGTTGTCGAGCATATTTAGGTGGTTTTTGTTGTTTTCGTTCATTAATGGCATGGCGTTGTAATTGACGTAATTGCTGGCGGTCAGTTTTTGGGTAAGATGTTATAAAGTCGTTAAAAGCAGTTTCATCGTTATTTAAAAAACGATCGCGCCAATTTTCGTAGATATGAAAATCTTTTTTTATTTGGTTTTGTTTTAAATAATAATTGTCATACATTTCTTGAATATTTTGGGTGTCAATTTGACGCATTAATTTTCCAATGAATTGTAATTGACGTTTTAAAGCACCATTTTTTTTTATGGACTGAGCAAGTTTAATAGCATCAAATAACTCATCGGGTAATGGGAATTTACTTAAAACACTCATTGGTAGGTTAACTAAATCATTACCGAGTTTCTGTAAATTATCAGCTTCTCTTTTTAACTGTGACTTACTGGGCTTATCTTGTTGAATTTCATCCATACGACGTTATATCTTTAGTGCTATAGTGTTAGAGAATATTTGAATCTTATTAGATACACACGTAAAATAAGATACTTACAATTAATTATACGAGACTTTCATGCCAAGTTCACTTGCTAAATCAGTATTCTCCGAAAATAAATTACCCGATAATGAGCATTTAAAACAAATTGTCGATCTTATTTTGCACCAAGCAAAATTAAATGGTGCAACTCAGGCAGAAGCAGGTGCTAATGTCGAGTCTGGCCTTTGTGCAACTGTTCGCTTGGGTGAAGTTGAAACGATTGAGCATAATCGAGATAAAGGCTTAGGTGTCACTGTTTATTTTGATAAACGCAAAGGATCCGCTAGTACTACAGATTATTCTGAACAGGCAATTATTGATACTGTAAAAGCAGCTTGTGATATTGCTCGTTATACCTCTGAAGATGAATTTACAGGTTTAGCGGATGAATCATTGATGGCAAGGAATATCCCTGATTTAGATCTTTATCATCCTTGGGATATTAGTGCTGAGCAAGCCATTGAAATAGCCACAGATTGTGAAATGCTTGCAAGGAATTTTGATTCTCGTATTACAAACTCTGAAGGAGCTACTGTTAATAGCCATATCGGTTTGAGATTTTATGGCAATAGCCATGGTTTTATGGGCTCATACCCAAGTTCAAGGCATAGTATTACTTGTGCATTAATTGCCGAAAGTGATAATGCTATGCAACGTGATTATTGGTATTCAGTCGCTCGAGAGGCGAAACAACTTGAAAGCAATTCGAGTATCGCACAAAAGACTGCTGAGCGTACTTTAGCAAAACTTGGAAGTCGAAAAATTAATACGACTCAAACACCTGTAATTTATAGCTCTGAGGTTGCTGGTGGGTTGATTGGTCACTTTTTAAGAGCAATCAATGGTTCATTATTATATCGCGATGCGACTTTTTTATTAAATAGTCTGAACACCACAGTGTTCCCAGAGTTTTTATCAATCTCAGAGTCACCGCATTTAATTAAAGGCTTGGGCAGTGCAGCATTTGATAGCGAGGGCGTTGCTACGCGTAATAACCAATGGGTTTTAGATGGAGTTGTTCAAAATTATATATTGAGTAGCTATTCTGCTCGAAAACTAGCAATGGCAACAACAGCCAATGCGGGTGGGGTGCGTAATATTCGAATTAAAAATAAATTAGAAGAAGTTAATTTAACGCAATTATTACAAACGATGGGGACGGGTTTGTATATAACTGAATTAATGGGGCAAGGCATTAATATGGTTAATGGTGATTATTCTCGTGGTGCCAGTGGTTTTTGGGTTGAAAATGGCGAAATACAATATCCCGTTGAAGAAATTACCGTTGCAGGAAATCTTCGAGATATGTTTTTAAATATAGTTAATATAGCAAATGATGTTGATGTTCGAGGTAACATTCAATGTGGTTCAATATTGATTGAACAAATGCAAATTGCGGGTAATTAGAATTCAATTTTAGTTATATTAAATATATTGTAGCGATTCCTAAAAATGTTAAAAAGCCAACAATGTCTGTAATTGTTGTTAATAATACACCACCAGCGAGCGCGGGGTCGGCTCCAACTTTATTTAGAGTGATCGGTATGATTGCACCGGCCGCAGCAGCAAAAACCAAAGTAATCATCATCGCAAATGCAATAATCAAGCTTAATTCAGGGAAGTCAAACCAGGCACCAACAATTATTGCTACAACGACTGACCAAATGACACCATTAGCAATTCCAACTAAAAGTTCTTTTTGTAGTAAGCGTTTGGAATTAATTTCACCAACTTGTCCTAGTGCAATACCCCGTATAACTAAGGTAAGAGTTTGACTACCGGCAATGCCTCCCATGCTAGCTACAATTGGCATTAAAATAGCAAGCGCAACAATTTTTTCTAATGCTACGCTAAAGTGTCCAATAACCCAGGACGCCAAAAATGCCGTGAGTAAATTAATTCCCAACCACAGTGTGCGTTTTCGCGTGCTGGTTAATACCGGAGCAAACATATCATGATCTTCATTTAATCCAGCCATGCTCATAAATGAATGATCCGACTCATCGCGAATAACATCAACAATATCATCAATTGTAATTCGACCGAGTAATTTATTATCATCATCAACGACTGGAGCTGAGATTAAATCAAGTTGTTCAAATTTTAGTGCTACCTCATTTGCTGGCATTGATGCTAAAATGGCTTCATTGTCAGTTTTAATTAAATCAGACACTTTAAGATCGGGTTTATTTGTTAGTAGTTCTATTAGTGGTAAGTTGCCAAGATAGGTGCCATTTCGGTTAACAACAAATAAATTATCGGTGCCACTTGGCAGTTTATTTCTAAGTCTTAAATAACGCGATACCACATCCAAAGTTATATCTGCACGAACCACTACGGTATTCAAATCCATTAACCCACCAGCAGTATTTTCATCATATAACAGAACAGATTCTAATAAGGTCCGTTCTTGATGTTCCATGCTCATGAGTAATTCGTTTATGACTTCTTGCGGCATCTCGGGTAGGATGTCGGCCAATTCATCGGCATCGAGTGTTTCAGTAGCGGCGATTAATTGATTACTATCCATGTTATCAATCAAACTACTTCTAACTTCATCGTTTAGATGCAGTAAAATTTCACCCTCTTGCTCTGGTGCAACATAGGGCCAAGCAACTTCGCGCTGTGAAGTGGTTAGTGCTTCAAAAATATGCGCAATTTCAGCAGAGTGGAGTTTTTGTAAAATACGCGAAACGTGCTCATAATCATTTGCGAGTAACGCATGAGTTAATTGGTTTAGCGAATTGATTGATTGTTCAGCCATACGGACAGCTCTAATTCTAAATGGAATCAACGTTGAGAAGATTCGGTAAAAAGTGACATGACCAATGTGTATTAGCCTGTTAAATCAAATATTTTAATGTTACAGAGCTTATATAGGAAATGTTATTAAAAAGCCTATGATCTTGTTACCTATCAGGCTCAGATCAAATTATAGTGCAATTTTAATGAGATATAAACAACTCTGTAAATTTAGTATTGACATAAATATTTATTCTATTTCAAAGGGGATAGTGATTTTAGGAAATTTTATCTAATTTATCAAGAATATCATGGCACTGGTGTACCGTGTTGTCATCGAATAGTTTCGATATCTGATTTTTGATGCTTTTTAGATTACATTTTTGAATTTTATATTTAATTTCAGGGATAGTATTGGGATGCATACTAAACTCATTTAGTCCCATTCCAAGTAATAAGCAGGTGTAGCGATAGTCTCCAGCCATTTCACCACACATAGAAACGGGTATATTATATTTTTTTCCGGCATCAATGGTCATTTTAATAAGCTGTAGCACAGCAGGGTTTAAAGGGTCATATAAGTAATTAACACTTTCATCTATTCTATCTACGGCGAGAGTGTATTGAATTAAGTCATTGGTGCCTATTGATAAGAAATCCAATTTTTGTGCAAAAATTTCAGATGACAAAGCAGCTGCTGGGACTTCGATCATCGCACCAATTTTAATGTTTTGGTCATATCGAATTTTTTGAGCATCTAAACTATTTTTAACATTATTAATGATATTTAATACCTGATCCAGCTCGTGAATATTTGATAACATCGGAATCATGATGCGTAGTTTATAATCGGCCGATGCTCTTAAAATGGCACGTAATTGTGGTGTAAATAACTGTGGCTCTTTTAAGCATAGGCGCACGGCTCTTAAACCCAATGCCGGATTTGTTGTACTTGGTAAATCTTTTTGTACACCATCGACTTGTTTATCGGCACCGAGGTCGAGAGTTCTAATTGTAAGAAGTTGCCCTTGGATATTTTTTGCTATTTTAATATAGGTTTCATATTGTTCATCTTCACTGGGGTTATCAGTACGGTTCATAAATAAAAATTCAGTTCGATATAAACCTACACCTTCCGATCCAGATTCTTTTACGCCTTTAACATCATTAGGAAGCTCAATATTAGAACGTAAGGTTATTTTTACACCATCGCGGGTAATACTCGCTTGATTTTGATTCGATAATAATTTTTCTAAATATTGTCGGTATTCCAGTATTTTTTTATTGTAAAACGAAACCAAATTTTCACAGTCAATCGTAATTAATATTCCCGTTGAACCATCAATAATAATTTTTTCATTATTTTTTATCAGTTGCAATACATTCGATAGACCAACAATGGCTGGTATTTTTAAACTTCTCGCTAAAATTGCGGTATGCGAGGTAGGACCGCCAGCTTCAATAATAAAACCAATAAAACCTTGTTGTTGAATACGAACTGTATCCGCTGGCGTTAAGTCATCAGCTATTAAAATTTTATTCTTGTTATTAGGGATATTCGATAGTGATGTCACTGATTCACTACCTTCTAATAATAACGCTAGAATAGAATTAGACACATGTTCAATATCTTCACTACGCGTTCGTAAATAAGGATCTTCCATCGCCATAAATGCCGATATTAATTTATCTTTTTGGATTTTAAGAGCCCATTCGGCATTACACAATTGAGCCTTAATGATATCAATTGGCGTAATGGCTAGAGTTGCGTCATACAACATTAATAAATGTGCATCAATAAAGGCTGCAATGTCTTCAGGAGTAGATTTTGATATATGCTGACGTATTTCTTGTAAATTATCTTTTGCTAATGAAATAGCATCACGATATCGTGTTATTTCGTATTCAATTTCATGTTGGGGTATCGATAATTGGACAATATCAAATTTTTTATTTTGCAGAACAACAGCTTCACCGATGGCGATGCCATTAGAAACACCTGTACCATTTAGAATCATCGCCATTTTATGGTAAACCTACCTATATTAATTATTAATTATAGTTAATAATACTGTGTTTTTGAAAAGTTTAGCCAGATTGATCTATTATTTTTGATTATTTTATTAATTATTGTAATATTTCTATAGACTATTTTTTGCTCGGTTTTTAAGTTCTGTAATATCATTAAGCAACACCCAAGACAATTTCATGTAACCGTCATTCCGGTAGTGTTTTAAGCCGAAATCTCAAGTTTGATCCTTGAGGTTAATAGCTTACACTACTACTCATAAAAAGTTCTGCTTGTTTAATATTGATATTGTTATGTCTTAAATTGTATTTTTTAAATGAAGGTGCTTATGGAAGGTTTGAAATTTTTATCGGAATGTAAAAAAATTTTATCTGAATATAAAATGCAACAATAATTGAATCAACAGTTTTTCTTAACGCTCTAATGTTATCTGCATTTTTAATTGCAATGTTAGAATCCAGCACATTAAAAATAATTAATTTTACCTTACTCTTTTTCATCAAATCGATTATTGATGAGTTCCGTTAATGCTTCTATTTTAATTGATGGTATTTTAAACTTTAAAAGGCTAAATGAATAAGTGTCATTTAACAAAATTATAAATTAAGTTAAAATTTGTATTTTTAAAATATTTGGAGTATGGTTATTTAACACTACAACTATTTTTAAATTTTGAAAAATAATAATTTATTAAATTAAGTGTTACACAGGGTAGTTGGTTTGTAATGACTTAAATGTTTAGTAATTAAACCCAGTTAAGCAAGGATGACTATGTTGACTCATATAAATATTTTTTTAATTAATACAGCCTTCGTTTTAAATTTATTTGCATTTTCTACTACTTTAGCGTTGGCTGCAGACATCACACCTCCCATTGTAACACCTCCTGCAGCAGTAACTATAGAGGCGACGTCACTGACTGATGTAACCCTCGGAACGGGAACTGCCACTGATAATGTTGATGGTGCCTTAATACCAACAGTTGATAACTTAGGGGCCATTTAGTATTGGTGCTACAACTGTTATATGTTCTGTTGTTGATGATATTTTTGACCCTATTATATTGGTTAATGATGCGTCTACTTTGTTTCCGGTGTTTATACTCCGACAGTAACAGTTATTGATTCCACTGGTAATCTTCATACAACAAAACAGCCAATTATTGTTCAATAATATTACAAATGCACAACGTCACGTTAAATTAGTTTATTTTATAATGCTCGAACGATTACAAGCGAACAATATACCGGGTGCAATAGAATTTTTAACTGACGTAATGAAAAGTAAATATCAAGTAGCGTTTGATACCACCACCACAAATTTACAAACTATTGTTCAACAATTAGCTGTAGTTGAAGGTGGTAGCATAATGGGAGGTATTGCTGAATTAATTGTTATTCGAAAAAAAATGGAGTTGATGTTGCATTCAGAGTTTATTTGATTCGAAATAAAGATGGTATATGGCAAATTGCGGAAATGTAAATATGAAAAAATATAAAAATAGTCAATTGATTCTATTGAGTTTTATATTGTTGTTGCTAAATGCTTGTGCAAGCGGCGAACCGTTGATGAGTTGGCCTGAAATGAACGGCCAAGTGGTCGATACCGATACGGGTGAACCAATCGCAGATGCCTTTGTGATTGCGCGTTGGCAAGGACGTGTTGGTTTTTTTCATGGTTCGTCTACGTGTTATCACGTCGAAAGTACCATGAGTGATGCACAAGGTAATTTTACAATTCCAAGTTGGTTTGAATGGTTTGATAATTTTTGGACCCACATGAAAAGCGTATCTATTAGTACTTATAAGTCAGATTATGTGACAGTGTTTAATAGGTTAAGCAATGAAGAGAAAAAAAATATTCAGTATCAACGAAAATCTAATGGAACGCGGGAAGATAAGTTAGGTTATATAAAGCTTACTGCACGAAGAAACTTTTGTAGTAATGCAGGTCAAAGTAGGCGGAAATCGTATTATTTATACAGAAGACTTTACGAAGATGCAAAAAAGATCACCTTAACGAAAGATGAAAAAAAGAATCTGGAATGGTTCAGAGATATAGCAGTTTCAGCGTGGGTAGCTACTGATCAAAATAGAACAAGGGAAGAAAAAGAAAAATTAGTGTTAGAACATTTAAGGGATAATTTAAAATGAGAATACTATTACAGGGTTGTATTGCTTTATTGGCTAGTTTACCAGTATTAATTAATGCTTATGAGTTAGAAACTCACGGAGCTATTACTAGAGAGGCATATACTCGTTCAGAATTAAAGGTTGATCCAAATCTAATTCAAGATTTGGGTATTGAAACTATGGCTGACAGTTTGGGCGATGTTTATTACGATAGCGATCGCTGTTTGCTTAGGTTTCCGATCGTAAAACTTGGAACTCTATACTAATACTGAGTATATCGATGTACCGCTAAGTACATGTTCAGTATGGGATCATCCTGATGCAGTGAATTTTGATAAGTATGTGTTAGCAAAAAAAAACTACAATGCTATGGTTGATATATTGTAAGCGCAAAACTGAGTGATGACAGTTACACCGCATCTCATTTATCCGTTAGACAACGGAGCTATTCCTGGATTATATAATTGACTGTAAAAATTGATTAAATATAAAATGACTTGGTACTAGTAAGCAGAATAAAGAAGAATGATTATGTTGACGAATATTAAAAATTTTAATTAATCTGAGTTTTAGACTTGGGATGGTCAAATAAAGACACGCATAAGAAATAATTAATGCCACCTTACTCTTTTTCATCAAATCGATTATTGATGAGTTCCGTTAATGCTTCTATTGCGTGTTGTTCGTCTGTGCCATCGATAATTAGCTCGACTTCAATACCCTTGGAAGCGGCTAACATCATGACACCCATGATGCTTTTTCCATTGACTTTATTTTTTTTGCACTGAATGTCGATTGAGGATTCATATTTAGAGGCGATAGTCACAAATTTAGCGGCAGCCCGTGCGTGTAAGCCTAATTTATTAATGATTGTAATGTTTTTAGTTATCATTTTAATGATCGTTTTTGCAAGTCATAACACCATCGATACCACCGGAGGTCGCTTTATTGATGAGTTGGTTTAAATCTAAGTTAGGGTAGTTAAATATTTTAACCAACATTGGAAGGTTTAGGCCGGAAACGGCTTTAATATTTTTTGAAATGTGTTTACAGGCAATATTGCTTGGTGTTGAGCCGTACATATCCGTTAAAATTAAGATACCTTGATCCTTGTCGAGTTTTTTAATGTATTTTTTTACTATAGCACTTTTTTTTTCTGGATCACAATCATTTTCAATTGACAGTGTTATTACCGGTAAGGGGCAATTTCCTAAAATTGCTGAAGCGGCTTCTAAAAGTGCCTTTCCGACGTTTTTATGCGTAATAATTAATAAACCGACACTCATAACAGTTCCCGATGTCTGGTTTGGATATTGTCACGAATATTTGAAAAATGCTCTGATAGTTTTTCAGCAAAAAATACCGAACGGTGTTGGCCTCCGGTGCAACCAATGGCAATAGTCATGTAGCTTTTATTATCGGCTTCAAAACAAGGTATCCAGTCGGATATAAATTTGATTATATCATCGCGCATTTTATTTACTGAACTATGACGTTCTAAAAAAGTTTGAACGATGCTGTCTTTTCCGGTTGATGCGCGCAATTCAGGTTCCCAGTGTGGATTGGGCAGGCAGCGCACGTCAAATACGTAATCGGCATTTAATGGTATGCCGTGTTTAAAGCCAAACGATAGGAATTGAATGGTTAATTTGTTCAAATTATTGCTGCATATCCGTTGAGTGATAATATCTCGAAGCTCGTGGATATTGGTGAAGGAGGTGTCAAATGTTATTTGAGCGCAACCGGAAATGGGTTCGAGTAGGTTTTGTTCTATTTTTATGGCTTCATTTAATGACGTGGTATTGTTTGTTAGCGGGTGCTTTCTTCGGGTTTCACTAAAGCGTTTAATGATGACATCGTCGGATGCTTTTAGGTAGACCACTTCACACTGTAAATTTTTGTTATTTAACTGTTCTAGCATTTCTTTAAAATTGTCGACAATAGTGCTTAAATTACGCGCGTCGATACCAACAGCAAAATTATCATGCCCTTGATTTGTTGAGCTGATAATGTCTTCGGCAAAGGCTTGCAATAAGTTAATGGGTAAATTATCGATGCAGTAAAAGCCATGATCTTCCAATACATGAAGCGCATTGCTTTTACCTGACCCTGATAATCCACTGACAATGACTAAACGCATGTCGCTATCCTTACAATTTATTTTAACATGAGCTATTCACACACTCAGACTAAGGGAGGTGAATGAATCTTGCAGACAGTTAATTTTTATTTAATATAATATTTTGTTGTCTTTGAATGAAATCACTTGAAGCATCGTAGCCGTTCATGACCAAAACTTGATTTCGGACAGCAGCCTCAACAATTACCGCAAGATGCCTACCAGGTGCAACAGGAATAACGGTTTTAGGTATCTCAACATTTAATATAGTTATACTATGATACTTACTACCAAGTCGATCAATTTCTTGGCTTTCTGATATAGTTAATTCAGCCAAGTGTATTATAAGCCTTAATCGCTTATTTGGCACGATAGAATTATCGCCATACATTGCTCGAATATTTAATAAACCCAGACCTCGAACCTCCAAAAAATCTTTTAGAACACTTGGACAGCTACCAGTAATGACATCAGGCGCATCACGGATAAATTCGGGTGAATCGTCTGCAATTAGTCGATGGCCGCGTGATATTAATGCTAATGCTAACTCACTTTTACCAATATTACTTTCACCTGTGAGTAATACTCCGATGCCCATGACTTCCATAAAAACGCCGTGCATATTGGTTTGTCCGGAAAAAATACCGGAATAGTCATATTGAATGGTATCGATGATATTAATACTGTTTTCAGAGCTTTTTAATATTGGTGTGCCCGAGAGTTTTGAGCAAATAATAAGTTCATTAAATTCAGGAATTGAGTCAGCTAATATGACGATGACAGGGGTATGAACAAATAGAGTTTCTAGTGCATCTTGGCGTGAGTTTTTGCCAAGCGATTTTAAGTACTCAAATTCGGATACGCCGATTATTTGAATGTAATTTGGGCGTATTAAGTTCAAATGCCCGATTAAACTGCGTTGTTGATTTTCTGGTGCAATGATCGAATCAGCTCGTTTATCACTTTTTTTGTCGGTTACCCAAGAAAGTGATAAACGAGACTTAAAGTCTTTATATAGCCGTTGTGCAGTAAGTCTTTTACTCATAACGGGGTTATATTGTTATTGCCATTCTTTAATGAGCTGAAACACTTTATCAGGAGAATCGGCTTCGCGAAGTTTTGCTCGAAAATCTTCTTGTTCAAATAATGATGCTAACACGGCTAGAACCTGTAAGTGTTCATCAGTAGAGTCCTCAGGTACTAATAATGCAAATAATAAATCAACAGGCTTATCATCTAAGGTGTCAAAGTCAACACCGTATTTAAGTTTAATTAATGCCCCGATGGTTTTATCGGCACTACTTTTTAAGCGCCCATGCGGGATGGCTACTCCATGTCCTACTCCTGTTCCTCCTAATCGCTCGCGAGCTAGAAGACTGCTAAATACCTCGACAGATGAACATTTACTATCGGCTGTACTTATTAAGTCACTTAATGTTTCTAAAGCTCTTTTTTTGCTCGTCGCTTCTACATTACACGCGATACGCTCAGGAGAAATTAAATCTGTTAATTCCATGGTTTTATATTTGATCCTCAATTTGTTCTTGTTTTTTTAAACCGCCTTCGCTGCGGTGATGATCGGTTATTTTTTCTTTATGTTTACAAATTTGTCTATCTAATTTATCGATTAGCGCATCAATTGATGCATACATATCACCGTTAATGGCCTCTGCAAAAATTTTATTACCTTTTAAGTTTAATGTGGCTTCTGCTTTTTGATCATGTTTTTCTACATTTAATATAACATTTACACTGGTAACTTTATCAAAATGGCGTTCGAGTCGTTCAAACTTACTGTTAATATAATCACGTAGTGATTCTGTTACTTCGATGTGATGTCCGGTTACATTTAATTGCATATTATCACCTCTTTTGTATATGACATTAATTTAATCATTGGAGTCTTTTTCTTTCATTTGACGGGGGGATTGCAAGTGCTTCACGATATTTAGCGATGGTTCTTCTGGCAATCTTAATTCCTTGTTCTGATAGTATTTCTGCAAGTTTATTATCGCTGAGTGGTTTTTTTCTATTTTCGCTTAATACGAGTTTTTTTATTAATGCGCGTATTGCTGTAGCAGAGCATTCACCACCATTAGTGGTTGATACGTGGCTTGAGAAAAAATATTTAAGCTCAAATATTCCTCTTGGAGTGTGCATGTATTTTTTGGTGGTTACGCGTGAAATTGTGGATTCGTGCATTTCAACTTCTTCAGCAATATCATGTAGTACGAGTGCTTTCATTGCTTCATCACCATAATCTAAAAAGGCACGCTGATGTTTTACGATAGAGTTGGCAACTTTTAATAAGGTATCATTACGGCTAGATAAGCTTTTTATAAACCATTTTGCTTCTTGTAAGTGATCTTTTAGAGTGTTGTTATCAGAATTATTTTTAATGTTTTTTATTAAATCAGCATATTGTGAATTAATTCTTAAACTAGGAGTGTTATCTTTATTTAATTTAACTTTCCAAACACCATTAATTTTTTTAACCGAAACATCTGGAATGACGTATTCCGGTTTTTGGTCAGTAATTTGACTGCCGGGTCGTGGGTTTAGTGATGTTATTATGTCAATCACTGCTGCTAAATTTTCCTCACTCAATTTCATACGTCGCATGAGTTGTGGGTAATCTCTATTGGCTAATAAATCAAAGTGTTCATTTATCAAAGTGACGGCCAGTTTATCTAGAGAGTCGTCGCTGTTTTTGTTTGCGAGTTGAATCGCTAGATTTTCTTGTAAGTCTCTTGCTGCCACACCGGCTGGTTCAAAGGTCTGTATAAGGTGTAAGACAGCTTCAATTTCATCAAGTTCAATTTCATCCAAGTCATTATCTTTGTTTATGTTGGCATGAATTTCTTTAACACTTAAACTTAAATATCCATCATCATTGATGGAGTCTATTATATGAGTTGCGATAAGGCTATCAGTATCGCTAAAAGAAGTTAAATTTAATTGCCAATTGAGCGTTTCGTGTAGGCTTTCGCTTCGGTCATTTGCTGTTTCATATGCCTGACTATTGTAGTCAGAATTATGCGTTGCAGGCGATGTGGGCAGATTGTCAAAAGTATCTTCCCAGTTACTATCGGTTGGTAAATCATTTGGAATACTAGTGTCTTGTAAATCTAAATTAGTTTCGCTTTTATCATTAGAATTTTGATTTTTCTCGGTCTCTTGTGAAACATAGGAGTCGCTATCTTCCGATGACTCTAGCATGACATTAGAGTCGAGAATTTCTTGTATTTCGGTTTGTAGTTCAAGTGACGATAATTGCAAAAGGCGTATTGCCTGTTGCAATTGTGGTGTCATTGTTAGATGTTGCCCAAGTCGTAGTTGTAAAGTTTGTTTCATATTTTTTTGGGGTGATTACCGAGCTACATTATTATTTCGGTTATTACTATTTTAGCTTATATATTGATCAACTTCATGGCTTACAACCTAAAATGTTCACCTAAATAGACTTTTCTGACTTGTTCATCTTTTAGCAGAAACTCGGGATTTCCTTGTGATATGACTTCACCGGCATTCATTATATAACCTCGTTCACAAATTTTTAAAGTTTCTCTCACATTATGATCGGTTATTAAAACACCAATATCACGTTCTTTTAAATGTTTGATAATGCCTTGAATATCCAATACAGAAATAGGGTCTACACCGGCAAATGGTTCATCTAACAAGATAAAGCCCGGTTCAGATGCTAAAGCGCGGGCAATCTCGGCACGTCGCCGTTCACCACCGGAGAGGCTCATGCCTAAATTATTTCGAATATGGCTGATATGCAATTCATCGAGTAAATCTTCCATTTTTTGCAGACGTTGTGAATTATTTAAGTCTTTTCGGGTTTGAAGAATCGCTAAGATATTATCCGCTACTGATAACTTTCTGAATACAGAGGCTTCTTGGGGTAAATAACCGATGCCAAGTTGTGCTCGCATGTGCATGGGCAGTTGTGCAATATCCCGACCATTTAATGTCAGGCTACCACTATCGGGCTTGACTAAACCAACAACCATGTAAAAAGTCGTTGTTTTACCGGCACCATTTGGACCTAGAAGACCAACAACTTCACCACTTTCGATACGTAATGAGACATTTTTGACGACTTTACGGCCTTTATAAGACTTGGCTAATTTTTCGGCCAGTAAAATACTCATATCATTATTCTTCGTTTGATTTTGGTGTGATAACGGCATTCACACGTTGTTTCTTATCACCATCGGTATTGGCTGTAACCGTACTATTTCGAGTGTCATATTCAATAATGTGACCTGAAAAACTATTTTGTCCTTGTTTTAAACTGGATTCTCCGGTAAGTATCAATTTTTCAGTAATTGTATAATAAATAAGCTCAAGTGCTTGGGCGATTATTTCTTGGTCGTTTTTATCGGATAATTGTTTAAATTGAGCTGGCGTACCATTGACTATAATTTTATCGAGCTTACCATTTGGTTGGTAAACGGTGACTTTGTCACCTTTGAGCAACATACTGCCTTGGCTTATTTTTACATTGCCCATATAGCTGCTAAAGCCCGTTTTTTCATCAATAGAGACTTTATCAGCACTGATGTGCACGGGTTTTTCGCGATCGATTTCAAGTGTAAAACCGTTTATTGTGAATCCGAGCCAGAGGACAATAATTGCAATAGGTAATAAAAATTTTAAATTCATTATATTTTTCATTTATTAGCGTTGTATCTCATATTTTCCATTGACTTGCGATGATAAATTTAAGGTGTGATTTTTTAAGTCTAGTTCCATACCGATTGCTTTAATACTATTTTTACCTTGAATTATTGTTACATTTGTTGCCGACTTGGCAAATTGTTCTTTCACATAAACGGATAATTCATCAGCAATAATAACAATATTTTCAGATAAATTCGCAGATGATTTATTCAATTTTACACCACCACTGAAAAAAATAAGATTACCTTTATTGGATACTCGGGCTTTTTCTGCATCTAGCTTCCACGGATATTCTTTGGAGTTATAAATAAGTAATTTTGGCTTTTTAATCTTTGTAATTTGATTAACAGGATAGTGATCTAGATGCGGTGAGCTTAATTTATAATAAGGTGTTCCAGTTTCATCCATAATGACGGTCGAGAATTCGTTAAGATAATAGTCTCGATTAAGCAAAGTATCTTTTATTACAACTTCATCTTTACGCTCAATAGATCGGAGCAACCAACTGCTAAAAAGTGCAGTTGATATTACAAAAAGTAGAAATATAAAAAATTGAGTTTTATTCATACTTACTTTTATAAGAAGCTTGCATATTGTTGTTCTAATGTACCTTGAGCTTGCATTATCATCTCACAGACATCACGAGCAGCACCAACGCCACCTTTACTTTCAGTTTGCCAATGTACGTGTTTTGTTACGAAAGGGTGGGCATCGGCGACTGCTATAGCCAGCCCTACCTTGCGTAACACCGGTAAATCAACTAAGTCATCACCAACATAGGCAACTTGTTCTGCTTGAAACCCAGATTCGCTCAATAATTCTTTAAATGCCGGAAGTTTTTGTTTTCGACCCTGATAGACATACTTAATGCCTAAGCTTGCCATTCGATGTTTAACAACATTGGATGATCTTGCGGTTATGATAGCGATTTGAACGTTGGTTTTTTGTAGCATAGCCATGCCTAAACCATCCCGAGAATGAAATGCTTTATATTCTTGGCCATCATCACCAATAAATAATCCGCCATTGGTCAATACTCCGTCGACATCAAATATAACGAGTTTAATTTTTGCAGCTTGTTGCTGTACTTGGCTCAATTCATTCATCTGGATTCCAACTTTTGGGAAAATTTATTATATTAAACCACACCAGCGCGTAGTAGGTCGTGCATATTAAGCGCACCAATCAGCTCATTGTCGTTATTGACAACGGGTAATGCATTAATACTTTTTGATTCCATTATTTGCAGCGCTTCTGCGGCAAGTTGATTTTCATAAATAACCTTACAGTTTTTAATCATCACTTCATCAATTGTTGTTTTATTGAGATTGATATCATCTCTTTCGAGTATTCGTCTTAAATCTCCATCGGTAAAAACACCTATTAAAACTTTTTTAGGATCAATAATAGTGGTCATACCCAATTTTTTTTCTGTCATTTCGATTAAAGCTTGGCTTAATAATACCTTGCTTTGAACCATAGGGATCTCTGAACCGATGTGCATTATGTCTTTAACGTGCAATAGTAATCGCTTACCAAGTCGTCCACCTGGATGAGACAGCGCAAAATCATCTGCTGTGAACCCTCGGGTATCAAGCAGCGCAATCGCAAGCGCATCTCCCATGACCAAGGCAACAGTGGTGCTCGAAGTGGGTGCTAATCCTAATGGACAGGCCTCTTTAGAAACACTAACATCGAGATTAACATTTGCTTGAGTGGCAATATGTGATTTAGCATTGCCCGTTAAAGAAATTAATGGCACACCAAGTCTTTTGATTAGTGGTACGATAGTGATAATCTCATCGGTTTCGCCCGAATTTGATATCGCTAACACCACATCATTTTTCATTATCATACCCAAGTCACCATGACTGGCCTCACCGGGATGAACAAAAAATGCAGGACTGCCAGTGCTGGCTAGAGTTGCCGCAATTTTTGAACCGATATGCCCTGATTTGCCCATACCGATCACAACTATCCGGCCAGTGCAATCAAACATTAATTGACAGGCTTGAGTGAAACTATCATCAAGACGATTTAACAGTTGTTCAATTTCATTGAGTTCAGTTTGAATAACCGCTGTTGCTAGTTGTTTAAAGTTTTGAGTAGTCAAAATGGTATCTAATTAATTATGTAATGTTAATTCTAGTGAAAAATGGATGCTGAGTATATTAGCCTGAATAAATTAACTTGAGTATATATAGAGTAATATCATGTAACAAATATAAGTTAATAATAATAAGCCACCTTCAAATCGTGTAATACTCTGTTTTTTAGCTATTTCAGGAGATGTTTTGTCCCTCGGTTTGAAGCCAAACCACATAAGAAGACCCAGAAATAGGCCTAAAAACAGCATAACAGGATAATCACGTTGTAAAACGAAAGGGTCGAGTTGGTGGGGGGCTATTAATCCTGGTATTCCTAAGACAGCCAAGATATTAAACATATTAGAACCGATAATATTGCCAACAGCTATCTCGTGTTCATTTTTTAATGCGCTAGTCACAGAAGTGGCGAGTTCCGGTAGGCTGGTGCCGATTGCTATAATGGTTAGTCCTATTAAAAGCTCACTCATGCCCAGCTTGGTTGCGATAAACACCGAGCCCCATACTAAGGCTTTAGAACTTGCTATTAACGATATCAGACCAATGATCAGCCACATAATTGATTTGGCTTGCGATAATTTATAATCGTGATGTTCAAACTCCGTTTGCAAGGGCTCATTTCGGTATTTTTTGGTGCCTACCTTAACAATCCAATAAAGCAATGCGAGCAAACAGCTAATTAAAATTATACCGTCAATTAAACTTAGCTTGCCATCAACAATTAGTAGTAAGCCAATTCCCATAACTAAAAGCATAACGGGGTATTCACGTCTAAGAATGTCTGAATGGATTGAAATGGGGGCTATTATCGCCGTGGTTCCTAATACCAGTGCTATATTAGTAATATTTGAACCGATGGCATTACCTACGGCGATTCCAGGCGAACCTTGCCAGGCAGAAACTATGGAAACTAAAATTTCTGGTGCCGAGGTTCCAAAACCCACTATGGTTAATCCAATAAGTAGTGGCGAAATTCCCATATTGGCTGCAACACCCGAAGCGCCATCAACAAATCGATCGGCACCCCAAACTAAAAATACAAGTCCAAAAATGATAGCGGTAATTGCTGATAAATAGGTGTAATCCATAGATATGTACTGTAAAATTTGTTGTGTTAAAAAGTAGGTGTGATTTTTTCGTTAGTTATCTTGTTTTTGTAACTCTAGTTCGAGTTCCAAATCTAAATCAAGATCATCGCTGGGTAACTCTATTTTTTCTATTGGTGGATGGCCATCATAGATAAGTGATTTTCTATTTGCAAGATAAGCTTCTCGTTTAAAAATATACGGATCGAGTGCAGCTTGTTCTAATATTTTAGAGGCATTTAATAAGTTAGCTCGTTTGTCAACATTGCTTATAATGATGGCACTCCAATAAGCAGTGTTGTCTTCAATTAAGACCGTTGGACTCAAATAAAAACTATCAACGGTTAAGCCAAAAGAATCGCGTATTGTACCACCACCAAGACCGATCACGGGCAAAATAAAATATGCGCTGTCGGTATAACCCCAGTTTGCTAGAGTTTGCCCAAAATCTTCTTCATGTTTTGGTAAGCCCATTGATGTCGCTACATCAAATAATCCTAAAATACCAAATGTAGAGTTAAATACAAATCGTGAAAAATCTTCTGCCATTTGAACAAGCTTAAATTGAAACAGGTCATTAGCTATGACGGTAACGTCACTCAAATTACTAAAAAAATTATTAATACCCGATTGCACAGGGGTAGGAGTGTAGTCTTTATAAGTTTGTGCAACAGGTTTTAATACGTAATCATCAACACCAACATTAAAATTATTCATGCTGCGGTTATACGATTCGTAGGGGTCACTTTCATCTAATGGTCCTTCTATGGCTGCACATGCCATAAACAACTGTACTAAAATGAGTAGCGTTATATTTTTATATTTAACCATAGGAAGGATCTACCCGATATTATCGTTTTTCTGTTTTAGTTGCGCCACAACGGGTACAACTGTATTGCGTTAGTAATTTTCCAAGTTTTACTTGAAATGGACTGGTTTTGACAATTTGCCATTTATGAAAACCACTTTTACACAAAGTTTTACCCTTATGTTTCTTTTTTAACGGGATTTTCTTAAATTGAACAATATCGCTCATATATCCACCTAATCGTGATTCTCGTGACATTATATCCTTCAAAGACAACAAAATCGATGTTCTATAGTTTAAAGTCTTATTCAGCATGGATTCAGTTAACTATTATATTATACTTGCTACCAATTTTAGGTAGATTTTAGCGATGATTATGGCAAACGAGTATAAACTTCTTATTGGTGCTTATGGATGGCAACATAAAGCTTGGAATGAAGCATTTTATCCGGAAGATTTACCAGAAGAATGGCAATTTGCGTATTATGCCAATGAATACTCTGTGGTTATGATTCCTTGGAAATTATTACAGCAAAATTTTGAAATATTTGAACAAGGCATTGAAGATAGCGAAGAATCCTGTCGTATACTTTATGAAATGCCGGTTAATGATTTTAAAACACAATCTAATAGTACAATACGTGATGCTGTGCAGCGTTTTTTAGATAAAGTTTCGTTTGTGGGAGATAGAAGTTTAGGGCTGGTTTTGGTATTTCAATATTCTGATATTTGTAATTTATCACAAGATAAATTAGATTTTTTTCGAGAACTACTACAAACAATAACTAAGAGTATTAATCTTTGTATTGAAGTTCAGGCGGTTGCTTCGACTACTGATTCTACCAAGCCAATATCCAATGATATTTTATCTATTTTGGCAGACACCAATGCAGGATTGTGTGCTTATAATGACTGCGTTCAAAAATTTTCTGATTATCCTGAAGTCTTAGCGACTCCATTTAATCTTACTGTTTGTGATATTATCAGCATTGAGCCTAAGAAAATGCGTAAAATAGTAGAAAATAGTTTGCGTGGAGAGTGCGCAGCTTCAACTAATGTGTTAATTTTTCGTTCAAAGAATCTAAACCACGAGCAAATGAATACTGCTTCAGTAATTAGTGATTTATTATAATTTTCATGGTGAATTATGCTTGACCACACAGACAACGATATTCTAATTTCAGTACGTGATTTAAAGTTTAAACGCGGTGAACGAGCAATATTTAACGGCATTGATTTGGATATTCAAAAAGGCAAGGTAACTGCAATAATGGGCCCCAGCGGCACGGGTAAAACAACATTACTCAAGTTGATCGGTGGCCAATTACGACCAGATTCTGGTTCGGTTAGTGTTGAAGGTGACATTGTCCATCAAATAAGTCGGGCAAAGCTCTATAATTTAAGAAAAAAACTCGGCATGTTATTTCAAAATGGCGCTTTATTAACGGATATATCCGTTTATGATAACGTTGCATTCCCTTTAAGAGAGCATACAAAATTATCTGAACGCATGATACAGGATTTAGTCTTAATGAAACTACAGGCCGTTGGTTTACGTGGAGCCAAAGACTTAATGCCCAGTGAATTGTCGGGAGGTATGGCAAGACGAGTTGCACTAGCTCGGGCGATTGCACTGGATCCCGATATTATTTTGTATGATGAGCCATTCACCGGACAAGATCCTATTTCAATGGGCGTTGTGGTGAGTTTGATTCGCGATCTTAATGATGCACTCAAGTTAACCAGTGTCATCGTATCTCACGATATAGAAGAAACCAAAAATATAGCGGATTATATTTATTTATTGTCAGAAGGAAAAGTTGTCGCGCATGGCACACCCGATATGCTCGACCAGTCAGATTCAGAATGGGCACAACAATTTTTAAAAGGCAAACCAGATGGGCCGGTTCCTTTTCATTTTCCTGCACAAGAATACCAACAAGAATTACTGCAAGGACACCGTAAATGATATCCAACATGATTCAGTGGCTACAATTTTCAGGACACAAAGGATTAAGTGTTTTTGCCCGTTTGGGGCGAGCGAATATTTTATTATTTTATATTATCATGGGTATTCCAAGCTTATTTAAAAAATTCTCGTTAGTCATTAAACAAATTTTTTCAGTAGGCGTATTGTCACTGGTTATTATTGTAGTAGCCGGTTTTTTTGTAGGCATGGTGCTCAGTTATCAAGGTTATTATACCTTGTCTGATTTTGGTGCAGAGGAAGCTCTGGGGGTGATGGTATCATTATCCTTAGTGCGAGAGCTCGGTCCAGTAGTGGCAGGTTTGTTATACGCTGGTCGAGCAGGTTCAGCATTAACGGCGGAAATTGGTTTAATGAAAGCTACTGAGCAATTGTCAGCAATGGAAATGATGGCGGTTGATCCAATCAAACGAATTTTATCACCACGGTTTTTAGCAGGCTTTATATCAATGCCATTACTTGCCGCAATGTTTAGCGCGATGGGAATACTTGGCGGTTATTTTGTTGGTGTTGGTTTGCTCGGAGTAGATGATGGAGCTTATTGGTCGCAAATGCAGGCTAAAGTAGATATCTACGACGACATACTAAATGGTATTGTAAAAAGTTTTGTTTTTGGATTTGTAGTGACTTGGATTGCGGTGTTTGAAGGATATGACACAGTACCAACATCAGAAGGAATTAGTCGTTCGACTACACGCACAGTTGTTAATTCTTCTTTAGCAATCTTAGGCTTAGATTTTATATTAACCGCACTTATGTTCGGAGGATAGACCAATAATGACATCACGAGTAACGGAAATTTGGGTAGGCATTTTTATTGTATTTGGATTTGCCTCATTATTAATGTTAGCAATGAAAGTGAGTAGCATCAGTTCATTCACCGATAGTGGTGGTTATGTTATCAAAGCACAGTTTGAAGATATCAGTGGTTTGAAAGTACGCTCGCCAGTAACCATGGCCGGCGTGCGTATCGGTAGAGTTAGTGATATATCATTTGATAATGTTAGCTTTGAAGCTGTTGTTAGCATGGAAATTGAAAAACAGTATAATACTTTGCCATCATCAGGAACCGCAGCAAATATTTATACAGCCGGTTTACTTGGCGAGAAATACGTTGGTTTAGTTCCGGGTAGCGGCACGGCTGACTGTGATGATATCAGTATTGATGATGATGGCAACGTTGTTAGCTCTGATAATGTTGATTGTGAAGTGACGATTTTAGTTCAAGGCTCGGAAATAAAACAAACTCAAGGCTCGCTTGTTTTAGAAAAACTCATTGGTCAATTTGCTGAAAAATTTATGTCCGGTGATGATAAAAAGTAAATGCTAATTTTAGTAAAATATAAAACAGAAAAATCGAGAAAAGCAAATTGAAAACACTAGTACAAAAAGTCAGTGATCATCATTATGATGTTATTGGGTGCTTAGATGCCGAGTCTGTTACTGGACTTTTAATACAGGAATTTAGTCATCAACAAAACGAAAGTATAACGATTAATTTACAAGCCGTATCTCACAGTAATAGTGCCGGTATTGCACTATTATTAGAGTGGCTGCGTCAAGCAAATCATAATAATCATGACCTGAAATTCGTCAATATGCCGGTTAATATGCTCGCCATTGCCAATATATGTGGTTTATCCGATATTTTACCCATTCACTAAATCCAAATAGACTTATATAGCATCTCGCGCTTGATTCAGTGTCACTTAGGCGATAAAACGGGTAGAATGTCGCCCATATTTAAACTTTAACGATGACGAGTGTGCCTATGGAACCCGATTTAATTAAACAATTAATAGCAGCTAAATTACCAGAATGCGATATTTCTGTTTCTGGTGAAAACGGTCATTTTGAAGTGAGAGCGGTTGGTGATATTTTTGCAGATAAATCGATGGTTGCAAAGCAGCAATTAATTTATGCTACTGTAAATGAACACATAACATCTGGTGCTATTCATGCATTAACAATTAAAACATACACACCATCTGAGTGGAAAACGGCGCAAAAGTTACAAGTGCAATAAATTACTTTCGGTAGCTCATTTCGAAATAAAAGTATCTTTAGGAACGATCCAAAATTTACTTAATAGGTTTAGATCATCATCATTTATTTCCTATCTGCAAATTAATTAAAACCAAATAAAAATAGTAAAACAATTATGGACAAACTTATCATATCCGGTGGCCAACGATTAAATGGCGAAATTCGAATTTCAGGCGCTAAAAATGCAGCCTTACCAATAATATTTTCTGCCTTATTATCGGATGGTGCCGTAACAATTTGCAATGTACCGCATTTGCATGACATAACCACTACCATTGGTCTACTTGGAAGAATGGGTGTTGATTTAATTATTGATGAAAAATTAAATATCGAAGTTCATGGCTCCACCATAAAAAAATTAGTTGCTCCTTACGACATGGTCAAAACCATGCGAGCTTCAATATTAGTATTAGGTCCAATGCTGGCAAGGTTTGGTGAAGCCGAAGTATCGCTTCCTGGTGGTTGTGCTATAGGCGCACGTCCCGTGAACATTCACATTTCTGGTTTAGAACAAATGGGCGCAGATATAACAGTTGAAAATGGTTATATTAAAGCATTCGCAAAGCGCTTAAAAGGTGCAAAAATTGTGATGGATATTGTTACCGTCACCGGAACAGAAAACTTGATGATGGCGGCAACGCTCGCCGATGGAACGACTATTCTCGAAAATGCCGCCAGAGAACCCGAGGTTGTTGATTTAGCCAATTGCCTTGTTTCTATGGGAGCAAAAATTGATGGTATTGGTACCGATACAATTACCATTGAAGGTGTTGAACGTTTACATGAAACGCGCTACAACGTGATGCCCGATAGAATTGAAGCAGGAACCTATCTTATTTCTGCTGCAATCACAGGTGGCCGAATAAAAATTAAAGATGTTGATCCAACTACTTTAGATTCTGTATTGGGCAAATTAGAAGAAGCCGGGGCAGATCTTCAAATTGGCGATGATTGGATTGCATTAGATATGCACGGTAAAAAACCAAAGGCCGTTGATATTCGTACAGCACCTTATCCTGGTTTTCCAACCGACATGCAAGCCCAGTTCTGTGCAATGAATGCGATTGCAGAAGGAACCTCGGTCATAATCGAAACAGTCTTTGAAAATAGATTTATGCACATACAAGAATTACAACGAATGGGTGCTAATGTTAAACTGCAGGGTAATACTGCAATTTGTAACGGCGTTAAACGTTTAACATCTGCTCCTGTTATGGCTACCGATTTAAGAGCCAGTGCCAGTTTAGTGCTTGCTGGATTAGTTGCAAAAGGAAATACTGAAATTGAACGTATTTACCATATTGATCGGGGTTATGAGTGTATAGAAGAAAAATTGCAACAATTAGGTGCAAAAATTCATCGTAAACCAGAATAGTGTGATTTCAAATATTATAGATTTGAGATATTACTTGTTTAGAAATATAATTTACCTTAACTAATTTGATAAATCAGAAATACCACCATGAATAACATAACCGACCCAATAACAATTGCCGTTTCAAAAGGGCGCATATTAAAAGATACCTTGCCTTTATTAGCGCATGCCGGAATTGTTCCCGTTGATGATCTGGCAACCACTCGAAAGTTAATCTTAGATACCACGATTGAAAACATTAAACTTGTTATTATTAGAGCTACCGATGTTTCAACTTACGTTGAATATGGCGCAGCCGATATTGGCGTAGCTGGTAAAGATACTTTAATTGAGCACGGTGGTGAAGGCTTCTATGAACCGCTTGATTTACAAATAGCAAAATGTAAATTGATGGTCGCCGGACCTGAAAATAGAATAGCACGTCCCGGACGGCTTCGAATTGCAACTAAATACGTCAAATCGGCACGACAATATTATGGCAGTTTAGGCAAGCAAGTTGAAATAATAAAACTCTATGGTTCGATGGAGTTAGCACCAATAGTAGGGTTATCAGATTACATTGTGGATCTCGTTGATACCGGCAACACGTTAAAAGCAAATGGCCTAGTTCCACTAGAACATATTTGTGATATTAGTTCACGGCTTGTTGTTAATAAGGCATCCATGAAAATGAAACATCAGGCCATTACCCGTTTAATTAATCTCATTAGTGATGCGGTAGGTAATTAAAATGACGGATGAAAGTAATGTTAATATTAAAAGTATCTCCTATTCTGATTCAGACTTTTGGAGTGAGCTTGACGGTGCATTAAATTGGGAATCATCTTCAAATGAACAAGTTAATACTACTGTTCGTTCAATACTGTCGACAGTACGACGTGATGGTGATGCGGCATTAGTCGAATACACCAATCAGTTCGATAAGCGCAGCACAAATTCTATTACAGACTTAATAGTCGATATTAACAGATTAGAACAAGCTTATAACGCAATAAGCAGCGAACAACGACAAGCACTAAAAACATCAATAGCGCGTGTTCGAGCTTATCATGAACACCAAAAAGTGGAATCATGGTCCTATACCGAAGATGACGGTACTGTTTTAGGGCAACAAGTTACTGCTATCGATAAAGTTGGCTTGTATGTTCCGGGTGGTAAAGCAGCCTATCCTTCGTCTGTCATTATGAACGCTGTACCCGCTGTAGTGGCTGGTGTTAGTGATATTATAATGGTGGTGCCCACACCAAAAGATGAGATTAATGAGCTGGTATTTGCTGCGGCTTTTTTAGTTGGAGTTACTGCCGTTTATTCTATTGGTGGTGCCCAAGCCGTTGCCGCATTAGCCTATGGTACGGAGACTATTTCACGAGTTGATAAAATTGTCGGCCCAGGTAATATATACGTTGCTACTGCCAAGTCGATGGTTTTTGGAAGTGTTGGCATTGATATGATCGCAGGGCCATCTGAAATCTTGGTAGTTTGTGATGGCAAAACAAATCCCGATTGGATTGCGATGGATTTGTTTTCTCAAGCCGAGCATGATGAAGATGCTCAGTCCATTTTGATATCACAAGATACTAATTATTTGCAACAAGTTCGAGCCAGTATCAACAAACTGTTACCTACTATGGAACGCAAGGAAATAATAGAAGCCTCGTTACAAGGTCGAGCATTATTTATCCATGTACCCGATTTATCCAATGCCATCGAAGTTGCCAATTATATTGCTCCTGAACATTTAGAATTGTCGGTAGATAATGCTGAACAAGTAGCAAAACAAATTAAACACGCAGGTGCCATTTTTATGGGGCGCTATACCGCCGAAGTCATCGGTGATTATTGCGCTGGCCCAAATCATGTTTTGCCAACATCACGAACGGCAAGGTTTAGTTCACCACTCGGTGTTTATGATTTTCAAAAAAGAAGCAGTTTAATAATGTGTTCGGTTGAAGGCGCTTCAAACTTAGGTAAGACAGCTTCTATTTTGGCGCGCGGAGAAGGTTTAACGGCACACGCACGTTCTGCCGAATATAGAATAAAAAACAACGAAAAATAGTATACAGATATCAATAATAACAAAGCATATACAAACTGTTACTGTTTTTGTTTTATCATAAATTAATCATCAACAGATTTGAGTGTATTTCATTCAATTATTGAATGAAAAAAATATTTATTCGTCGCACAGTGCTTGAACATATCCTTTAATAAAAAAACGCGTTACACTAATATCATGATTTAAAATCATTACTATTGTATTAACAGGGAGAGTAGTATGAGATATATGGGTGTAGTAGGTAAAATAATTATTTTTAATTTATTATTATTAATAAATGCTAATTTTATTGCTTTGGCGCATGAAGGTAATCATGATAAAGAAAATAAGACAAATAAATTGAGTCAGTCACCAGTAAAGCACAGCACTAAAAAACAAGCAGAAAAAAAACAACTTCTAACGACACCGCAACTTAATACCTTACGTCGAGATCGACAGCGCGATAAACTTCACGAACTGTTCACCAAAGTCATTGGAACCCAAAATCCAGAAGATCAGTACAGTTTAGGACAAATGTTTAAAAAAGGCGATGGCGTTGAAAAAGATGATATCCAAGCTTATGTCTGGACTGCATTATCGTTAACAAACGGTTACCCAGGTGCAACAAAAACATTACGTGATCTAGAAAGTGCAATGTCAAGCTACGAGGTTAATTACGCTATCGATTTATTAAGAAAAATTCGTGAATTGCGTTAAGTTATTAATTCTACTAACTTATAACTTAAAAGAATAAAATGTATTGTCAGAAATAATCTATTTTAGAACTAACGACAAAGTTATTTATTAATAAACATGAAATTTCATGTTTTGTATTTTGATGTGTGTTCTATATAAAATTAGGGCGTTATAAGATGAAAAATTTGTTCATCAGTCGAAGTTGTAAATAAACATTGGTTAATCAATTAATTGAATGAAAGGAATCTAAAAATGTTAAAATATACTAATAAGAAATAGTATTTTTGCAATTAGTATTATATTTTTATTATCAGCCTGTGGCGGTGGGTCAAGCACTAGTCTACCTGCAGCACCAGCCCCCGATAAAACAGCACCATTTATCATTAAGACGAGCCCAACATCGGAGCAAGAGGGCGTTGAAGTAACGAGTCTGATATACATAACATTTTCAGAAGATATTCAAGCAGTTACTTCAAAGCAAGTTTATATTTATCCAATAGAGGGTGAAATCATTGAAAAGGCTTTGGTGCTGGATGATGATAAAGATTTTCTTTTTAATAGCTCCACCAATGAACTTGAAATTAGAATCAATCCTCTATTTGCCAATAAAAAGTATCGAGTGGTTGTCAGAAAAATTAGAGATAAATCTGGGAATGAGCTTGAGGAGCTGTGCCAGTGGGATTTTTCCACAGGTACGTTAAGTAGCGCTATAGGTAATACCGGTGTTTGTGGACAGCTTTCAGGTGCTACTAGTGCACCACAAAATCTACGGGCAACATCTGGAAATAGCACCGTTAGTTTAGTTTGGGAGGCACCTCTACAAGGAAGTCCAGATTCATATAAACTTGAAGTGTCAAATGATGAAATAAATTATTCTACTGTGATTGACGCAAATAACCTGTTTGCAAACCAGTTTAGTTTTGATGATTCAAATGTAACTAATGGAACTACATATTTTTATCGTATAGTTGCAGTTAATGGCATTGGTGATAGTCCAAAGGCATTTAGTAATGGCGTAACACCAAAACAGATTACAGTTTCTACAGAATTGCCGATAAAATTAATTTCGAATAATCCTACCAGTTTTTCATCATTTGGTTTTTCGGTTGCATTAAGCCCTGATGGTTTAAATTTAGCTGTCGGAGAAATTGCTGGTTCAGGTCTTGTGCATCTATTTCAAAAGTCTGGTGTTGACTGGCTTGCAAATGGACGTTTAGTATCGTCAACAAATGTTGGTGGAAACAGCCGTTTTGGGGATGTAGTCGCTTTTAATCCAGTTGATTCGAGTCTTGCTGTGGCTAATACCGCTGCGATAGAAATATTTGATTATGCAAATCCATCGTGGTCATCAACTGGGACAGTGTTAAATATTCAAGCACAAACTCGTTCTATGGTCTTTAGTGCTGATGGATTAACATTAGTAGTCGGTGAGCCAAGTGCAGCAGCGAGTGATACTATTTCACGTAGTGGCATCGTTGAAGTATTTTCAAAAAGTTCAGGTATTTGGATTGCTGAGTCAAAAATCATTTCTAAAACACCGGCAAGTGGTAATGCTTTTGGATACACTGTTGCACTAAGCCAATTTGGAAATTATTTAGCCGTTAGTGAAATAAACAATACCAATACTGTACAAATTTTTAAACGTTCTGCTACAAGTTGGAATTATATCGAAACGCTTGTATCACAACGAGCCACTATTACGGGTTTTGGTTCATCATTGAAATTTGATCCAGATAGTACAACCTTAGCGGTATACGATGCCCTAGCAATTAATAACTTTGGTTCTGTTCAGTTATTTAATTTAATTGGAGAGTCTTGGAAGGTTGGTCAGGAACTTTTATCTCAAAACCCAGCAGAATTTAACTATTTTGGAGCAGCATTGTCTTTTAGCCCTGATGGTAATATTCTTGTTATAGGTGAATACAATGGTAATACAGTGCAGTTTTTTAATAAAAACAACTCAGTTTGGAATTATGTTTATGAAATAACTTCAGCTGTACCGACTAGTAGTACTCGTTTTGGTAAGGCTATAGCATATGATGGTACGGCATTGGTGATTGGGGAAGATGCCGGTGCTGCAGGAAACATAAACTCTGCGGGAGCAGTTTACGTTTACACTGATCCCATAACTATTCAATAGTGTAGACTGCTAACGATTGACCGCCTTAATTAGGGTGGTCTTTGATCCGCGACAACAGAGATAATTTTTTCTTTGTTGTCTCTAATCACAGTGAGTAACATTTTTTTACTAGGTGTTACTTTACTGATCGCATTTAGCACCATTCGTTTATTGTATATTTTTTTATTATTAATTTTAATAATGATATCGTTAAGTTGTAATCCTGATTTGTCTGCTGGGCCGTTGACTAATATTTTGCTGATGATAACACCCGTAGTTTTAGGTTGTTTCAAACTAGCGGCAAGTTTTGATGTTACATTTTGAATGCCAATACCAATCCAACCTCGAGTGACATAACCTTGTTTTAGTATTTGCTGCATTACATTTTTAGCGAGGTTTGTCGGAATGGCTAGGCCAATTCCTTGAGAGCCGCCACTTCGAGAAATAATGGCAGTATTAATTCCAACTAATTCACCAGCAGGATTAATAAGGGCACCACCTGAATTTCCGGGGTTTATGGCTGCATCGGTTTGAATAAAATCTTCAAAGGTATTAATTCCTAACATATTTCGACCGGTGCCACTGATTATTCCAGAAGTAACGGTTTGTCCGACACCAAAAGGGTTGCCAATAGCTAATACAATATCACCCACTCGACTATAAATTGAGTTTGCAAATTGTATATTTGAGAGATTATTGAGTGGTACTTTTAGTACTGCAAGATCGGTATCGGGATCCACGCCAATAATGCTAGCTAATGCAACTTGACCATCATGAATAGCAACTTCAATTTTATTGGCATTTTTAATCACATGGTAGTTTGTTAAAATAATGCCATCTTGACTCACAATTACACCTGATCCTAGACTCTTTTCTAAGCGTGTTCTGGGTTCGCTTTGTAATTGATCAAACAAATGCTGCATGAATGGATCTTTACTCATTCGATAGTTTTGATTGGTTACCAGTGTTTGTGTTGAAATATTAACGACGGTCGGCGCTGCTATCTCTACCGCATTGGCGTAGGAATTTACGATAGGTGCTTGAGTACTAAGGGTGTTCAAATCAGAAGTTGAACTTGGTGTAATATTAATAGCCTCTGTATCAGAATTTTTTGTTATTGAAGGTATTATAGTGATAACTAAAAAGGCAATCGCGAGCCCTAAAATGACTGATTTGAGCACATAAGTAAATATGTTGTTTATATTCATAATTATTTAGTTTTTTAATTCATTATTATTTAAAATACAGTTATTTTAGCGTATGGGATGATTGACCGCATGGTACTTTTAGATGATTTAGTTCGATATAGTAGCGATTTATTAGAAGTTTCAAAGTTTAAGGATTATTGCCCAAATGGCTTACAGGTGCAAGGCAAGCGCGAAATAGAGACAATTGTTTCTGGCGTTACGGCAAATTTGGCACTAGTAGAACAAGCCATTGCATTAAATGCTAACGTATTATTAGTGCATCATGGTTTTTTTTGGAAGGGAGAACTAGCAACTATTACGGGAATGAAGTACCAGCGCATTAAACGCTTAATTACATCTGATATGAGTTTATTGGCGTATCATCTACCACTCGATGCACATCCCTTGTATGGTAATAACGTGCAGTTAGCTGGCAAGCTTGGCATTTCTATCGATGGTAAATTAAGCCTAAACAAAGAACCTGGTTTATTATTTTATGGTAAATTGGACAAACCCATCCTAGCGAGTGAGTTTGCGACTGTTATTAACCAAAATCTTGGCAGAACGCCATTACATATCAATGTTAACGATCATAAAATTCAATCAATCGCATGGTGTACTGGAGCCGCTCAGAGTTATATTTCCCTAGCTTTGGAGTTGGGTGTGGATGCATTTGTAACAGGAGAAATTTCAGAACAGACGGTTCACATTGCTAATGAGTGCCAAATTCATCTTTTTGCAGCGGGACACCATGCAACTGAACGATATGGTGCAGAAAGTTTAGGTATGCATTTAGCTGAACATTTTTCACTGCAACATAATTTTATTGATATCGATAATCCTGTATAACTATTTGAATTTAATAAAAAAAATAAACTATCACTTGACGGTGATGGACACATGCGACACAATACGCGCAAATTTGAGGGGTATTATTTATAATATTCCAATTTTCTAATATAGGTACATGCGTGCTTTTTTACACTCGGTAATTAAGTGACATTTACCAAGTCTGACATCGGGAGATTATCGGTGAGTACAGATAACATTGATAAAAGTAAACGTCGATTTTTAACAGCAGCAACCACTGTTGTTGGTGCTGTCGGAGCTGGCGCAGTTGCAGTTCCTTTTGTTTCATCATGGTTGCCAAGCGCGCGGGCACAAGCAGCAGGTGCGCCAGTTGAAGCTGACATTAGTAAATTACAGCCTGGAGGTCGTCTTGTTATTGAATGGCGAGGTAAACCAGTATGGGTTGTACGCAGAACCGAACAAAACTTAAAGGATTTGGATCAATTAGTAACTCATGATTCATTAAAAGATCCTATGTCGGAAGTTACCGAACAACAACCAACTTATGCCGCGGATAAATATCGTGCCCAGAAATCTGAATATGTTGTACTCGTTGGTATATGTACTCATTTAGGCTGCTCTCCAACATATTTACCTTTAGGGGCTGCGAATAAATTAGGTACAGATTGGCATGGTGGTTTCTTTTGCCCTTGTCATGGTTCTAAATTTGATTTAGCCGGGCGTGTCTATAATGGCGTTCCAGCTCCAACTAATTTACAAGTACCACCACATAAATATCTGTCTGAATCAGTTATTGTGATCGGTGTTGATGAAGGAGTCGCATAATGGATAAGTTAACTGCTTTCGTTGGTTGGGTGGACGACCGTTTTCCTCTAACGAAAATGTGGAACGAGCACATGGGGCAATATTATGCTCCTAAGAATTTTAATTTTTGGTATTTCTTTGGTTCATTAGCGTTACTCGTGCTAGTGCTTCAAATTGTTACCGGTATCTTTTTAACGATGAACTACAAACCTGATGCACAACTTGCGTTTGCATCGGTTGAATACATCATGCGTGATGTTAATTGGGGTTGGTTAATTCGCTATATGCATTCTACAGGCGCATCGGCATTTTTTATTGTAGTGTACTTGCATATGTTCCGAGGTTTAATTTACGGTTCATATAAAAAGCCTCGTGAATTGATTTGGATCTTTGGTATGTTTATTTATGTCGCATTAATGGCGGAAGCCTTTATGGGATATTTATTACCATGGGGACAAATGTCTTATTGGGGTGCTCAGGTTATTATTTCACTCTTTGGTGCTATTCCTTGGGTTGGTGAGCCTTTAGCATTATGGATTCGGGGTGATTTTGTTATCTCTGATGCAACATTAAATAGATTCTTCGCATTCCATGTTATTGCTTTACCGTTAGTATTATTAGGTTTAGTTGTAGCACATATCATTGCGCTGCATGAAGTGGGTTCAAATAATCCTGATGGTGTTGAAATTAAGAAAAATAAAGATGCCAATGGTATTCCATTAGATGGTATTCCGTTCCATCCTTATTATTCTGTAAAAGATATTGTTGGTGTTGTGGTGTTCTTAATGTTCTTCTCATTGGTGGTCTTTTTTGCACCTGAGATGTTTGGTTGGTTTCTTGAAAAAGATAATTTTATACCTGCTGATCCATTAAAAACTCCTGAGCATATAGTGCCTTTATGGTATTTCACGCCATTCTATGCCATTTTACGAGCTGTTCCTGATAAGTTCTTGGGGGTAGTTGGAATGGGTGGTGCAATTGTGGTGTTATTCTTATTACCATGGTTAGATCGTAGTCCGGTTAAATCGATTCGTTACCGTGGTGGGATTTATAAAGCGGCTTTAACTTTGTTCATTATTAGTTTTATTGCTCTTGGTTGGTTAGGCACACAGCCGGCAACAACCTTATATACTAATTTTGCTCGAGGCTTTAGTATTATTTACTTTGCATTTTTCATCTTAATGCCTTGGTATACAAAAATCGACAAGACCAAGCCAGTACCAGATAGGGTGACATCATAATGAAAAAATTATTAATAATTTCTATATTCACGCTTTTTCCATTATTGGCAAATGCTAGTGGTGGTGGTCATTTAGATAAAGTCGACATTGATTTAAGCAATAAAGAATCACTTCAGTCTGGAGCTAAGATTTTTGTAAACTATTGCTTGAGTTGTCACTCTGCAAGTTATATGCGTTATAACCGTATGGCGGTAGATTTGAATATGAGTACTGAACTTGTTGAAAAAAATCTAATGTTCGCCAGTGATAAAATTGGTAGTACCATGGATGTTGCAATGGACAAGACTGATGCTAAGAGCTGGTTTGGTACAACACCACCGGATCTATCTGTTATTGCTCGTTCAAGAAGTCCGGAATGGTTATATACCTATTTCAGAACTTTTTATCTTGATGAATCTCGTCCCTTTGGCGTAAATAATGCGTTATTTAAAGATGTTGGTATGCCGCATGTTTTATGGGAGCTTGAAGGAACAAAACAAGCTATCTTTGAAGAAAAAGAAGATCATGATGGTTCTAAAGTTAAAGAAATAGTTGGTTATAAAGAAGTCACTAAGGGTTCGCGTACTAAGGTTGAATACGACAATGATGTTAAAGATTTAGTCGCATTCCTTGATTACATGGGTGAGCCGGCTAAAACTGAACGTAAGGCATTAGGTGTTTGGGTATTAATTTATTTATTTATTTTATTCCTGGTATCGTATGCAATGAAAAAAGAGTTTTGGAAAGACGTTCATTAATTAAAATAATGTAAATCCGAAACAGTTTTAAAACGATCTAGAGGTTTTATACTCTAGATCGTTTTTTTGTTTCCATAGATTGAATTAAAAGGTGTTATTATGGCTCAAGTTGCCAATCGACGTTCAGTTATAACCTTATACAATGATCCAAACTGTCCTTATAGTCATATGGTGAGAGTCGTATTAGCAGAAAAAGGTATAAGTTACGACTCAATTGATATTTCAGATGGTGAAACACCGGAAGATTTAAAAGACTTGAACCCTTATAACGAAGTTCCAACACTAGTGGATCGTGATCTAGTCTTGTACGAACATCAAATAGTGATGGAATATTTAGATGAGCGGTTTCCACATCCACCATTAATGCCGGTAGATCCAGTATTACGCAGTCAAAATAGAATAATGCGATATCGAATTTTTCGAGACTGGTATAGCTTACTTGAAAAAAATACCGCCGAAAATCAAAAAATAATTCGTGACAGTTTAACCGTTATAGCACCAATCTTTGAACAAAAAGCTTTTTTTATGAGCGATGAATTTACCTTGGTAGACTGTGCTTTATTACCACTATTATGGCGATTACCTTCACTGGGAATAATTCTGCCAGCGCAAGCACAAGCAATATTAGATTATTCTGAAAAAATGTTTGAAAGGCAAGCTTTTCAAACTAGTTTAAGTGAAATAGAAAGAACATTTCGTTCGTAAGTTGGAATTGTAGTGGATTCAAGTAGACCTTATTTGGTACGAGCTATCCATGAATGGCTAATCGACAACCATCAAACACCTTACTTACTTGTTAACGCTGAACAGGAAAATGTTCAAGTACCGGTTAACTACGTAGAAAAAGGTAAAATCGTATTGAATGTTTCTACTTCAGCAGTAGAACAACTACATATGGATAACGATGCAGTTTCGTTTAATGCACGGTTTGGTGGTCAGCCAACCAATATTTATATTCCTATTTCTGCTTGTATGGCAATCTACTCAAAAGAAAACGGTCAAGGTATGGTATTCAAAGAAGAACAAAATAATGAGCCGGATGAGCCATCAAAGAAAAATTTATCAAAACCTAGCTTAAAAATAGTGAAGTAAATTTTAGCATTTAAGCATCGGGTAACATTTTTCCTGGATTTAATATTCCATTGGGATCAAATTGCTGTTTAATTTGATGCATTAAACGAATTGAAACTGGATCCAGTTCCCGAGCAATGTATTCACGTTTTTCAAGACCGATGCCATGCTCACCTGATAACGAACCCTTTAAATCTAACACTAAGTTAAAGACCTCATCTAGACAGTTATGAACTTGTTTTGTTTGTTGTTCATTGTTTGGATCATATAATAAATTTACATGAATATTGCCATTACCCGCGTGTCCAAAATTTACAATAGGGATGTCGTGTTTACTTGATAATTTTTCAAGTCCGGAAATTAATTTGGGTAAATTTGATATTGGTACAACAACATCTTCATTGATTTTTTTTGGTGAAATTTTACGTAATGCCGGTGATAAAGCTTTACGCAAAGACCATAAAGCTTCAGCCTCTGTTTGGGTATTGGCAGTTTTAATATTAAGTAAACCAACATTACTGGCACTACTAATAAAACGCTCAACGCTATCGTGTTGTTCTGCAACTGGCCCGTCAATTTCAATCATTAATAATGCTCCAGCATCATGCGGCAACTCGATATCGGAATAATCACGAATCATATTAATGGCATTTTTATCAATAAATTCTAAAACACGAGGTGTGATAGACTGTGACATAATTGCAACAATTGCTGCAGTGGCATCTTCAATTGTTTTGTAAAAAGCTTGAAATGTTTTAATGGGGGACTGGATAGCCGTTAATTTTAATGTTGCCTCGGTGATGATGGCTAATGTTCCTTCGGAACCAATGAGTAGGCGGGTGAGATCAAAGCCTACAACACCTTTTGTTGTGAATACACCTGTTCGTATTTCTTCACCAGTACCTATGACTGCTTTTAAACCTAAAACGTTTTCTCTGGGGGTGCCGTATTTTACAGTACGAGGGCCAGCGGAGTTATACGCTAGATTACCACCAATAGTGCAATATTCAGAGCTGGTTGGATCGGGAGGCCAAAAAAATCCTATTTCTGCCGCTTTATCTTGCACCGCTTTATTGGTTACTCCGGGTTGCGTAACTAGATATCGATCTTGTGGATTCACTTCTAATACGGTGTTCATTCTTTCAGTTGATAGTATGACACCACCGCTTATAGGAACTGTTGCTCCTGTTGTTCCAGTACCACGTCCTCGAGCAATTATTGCAACTTTATATTCATTGCATAAGGCGACAATAAATTGTACTTGTTCATGGCTTTCAGGCAATAATACCAGATCAGGTAATGCTTGACGGCGGCTATTATCATAACCATAAGACCAGCGATTGCTTTCTTCAGTTAATATCTGATTACTATTAAGCTTGTTAGTACACTGTTGTAAAATTAATTTTAGTGTTTGGGGTGCTATCATTTTGAAAATAAGATATGATCAATTTGGTGGCACAGGCAGTGTATAGTAAGCAAATGAACTTCTTGAATTCTTGCCGTTATTTCTGAGGGGACACGAATTTCAACGTCAGATTCATTTAATAACGGTACTATGTCACCACCATTTTTACCTGTTAAAGCTACTACAATCATTTCTTTTTGGTGGGCGGCTTTTATAGCTTCGATAATATTCTTTGAATTACCGCTGGTTGATATTGCTAACAAAACATCATTTTTTATGCCAAGTCCTAAAATTTGTTTTGAAAATATTTTATCAAATGAATAATCGTTCGATATAGCGGTTATTGCTGAAGTGTCAGTTGTTAAAGCGAGTGCCGGTAATTCTTGGCGTTCCATTTCAAAACGACAGATTAGTTCCGCAGAAAAATGCTGCGCATCGGCGGCAGAGCCACCATTTCCGCAACTCATTATTTTATTGCCATTATCAATGGCTTTTGCCATTAGTTTTGTTGCTTTAGAAATTGGGGGTGTTAGAGCAGTAATCGAAGCTTTTTTAGTGTTGATGCTATCTTCGAATAAGTTACTGATATTTTTTTCAATATTCATAGTGTGATTCTTAAAATGTTATTTAAAAAGCATTTTTAATCCAGTTGATGGAGAGTTCTTCATCATTAGGTGTCATAGCAACAACATCAAAGCGGGGTTGTGCATTCTTAAATTTGGGGTTCCTTGAGATATAAATCAAAGCAGTGGATTTAATTTTCTTTTGTTTTTTATAAGTAACTGTTTCTTCAGGAAATCCAAAATTTGTGTTTTTACGATAACGTACCTCAATGAATACAATAGCAGTTTTATCTTGCATAATGATATCAATTTCACCAATTCGGTGGCTAAAATTTTTTTTTATTAATGTTAAACCGTTATCTAATAGGTATTTTAGCGCCATTTCTTCAGTTAAATTGCCAAGCTTTTTTGTGCTTTTAACTGAACTTAAAAGCATTATTTTAGTTCTTGATCTAATAAGGTTGGTTGACCACTTCTAAAGCGTACCCAAGTTAGTTGACGGTTTACGCGGTTACCTTCATCAATGCTAAGACTGCCTGTTTCGCCATCATATCGTTCATAGGAGTATGTTTTTAGTGGATTTATCGCTGCGATAATATTGAAGGCATCAATACCAAGTGCATATAAACGTTGTAATTGTTTTCCAGAATTAGTGATGTATTCATCAATTTCTGAGCGAATACTATTGTTTGAACTGTTTTCAGATAAAACCCAAGGCATATCCCCAAAAATGATACCGTCCATATCGCGATCCATCTCGGGGTTTAGGTTGCCCGTGAATATATGAGATGTTGCGTAAATAGGAACTTTTGCAGCATGAAAGAATTTTAACTGAGGCCGAATTTGTCTTGCTTGTCGCGGATAGGCTCCAAGAAAAATATAATCGACATCTTGTCTACGCCGCGGGGTATATTTAATATTTTGTTTTACGAGTTTTCTAATAGCTCGATATCGCTCACGACTTTCGTCAATATTGAGTAGTAATCGAATGGGTATAGTGTAGTCATTTAAGGCGGCATTATAAGTTTGATATTCTGTGATTCGTCCACCTAATTGTTCCCAACGTTCTTTAAAAGCAAGGAATACTCGTTCTCCCCACGGGCCGGCAGGAACTAATGCCGCAGCCGATAAATAACCATCGAGCCAAGTGCGTTCGGCTATTTGAATGGCTTCTTCTTCTGGAGACAAACCAAATTGATACAAGTTTTTTGGTGTGGTTTCAGTTTGCGCTATATAATTAAGCGCCAAGGTCGGTATGGGTAGAGAGTCTTGTTGGGCTAATAATGTTACAAATTTCTTATTGAGTGGTCCAACAATAAATTCAGCACCATTTTTTTGCGCCGTTTCATATAATTCAAGGATATTTTCAGTTTGAATGCTGGAATCATAAATACGAATTGTTAAATTATTAATCGTTTTATTGTGATAATATGCCGCCATAAAACCATCGCGTATCGCTTCAGCCGCTTTAGAAAACTTACCATTTAGTGGTAATAATAAAGCAATGTGTTTTGGGTAGGCAACATCCTCTGCTTTACGAGCAATTAATCCTGCTATTAAGCCGGGTGTTAATGGGTGGTTTTGATAGTTACTTCGCCATTGCTGGATTTTTTCTTTTAATAAACTCGGGCGTAATTGATATTTTTTTGCTATTTCAACTAGTTGCATCCAACCACTTAATACATCCGGTGGTGGTGATATTCTTAATTGATGCAAAGCACGTTCTGATAACGCGGAGAGCGATTGCCATATTGCTTGTTGATTTGCTTTTATATCTTTATCGTTACTTAGGTAGGGTTCTCGCTTTACCAATTCTGTAGCAGTGGCCAAACGATTACTATTCATTGAATGCGCGCGAGCGCGTAATAAGTAAAAATCTGAAACATAGTGATTTGCGACATCACTTAACGGTGAATCTAATAATGATAATACTAAATTAACCTGTCGTTCACGCATGGCAATCTGAGATTTAGCTAATTGCATGTAAAACATTAATTTTGGATATTGTTGATTAATATCAAGCGAATCAATTATTTGATTTGCTTGCGCCGTTTGCCCAGCTTTTGCCAACGAGGAGCTAGCACGTAACATGTATTCTTCATATTGAGGAGAAGTTACTTGTTGGGCAAGGTTTGTAAATAATTTTGCTGCTTGAACATATTGTTTATCAATTATATATTGTTCAGCAGCAATTACATTAACATCGTCATTACTACCTGTGCTAGGTGTACTTGAGCAGGAAGGTAAAAAAATTGCTATTGCAATAAATGGGAGTAAAATGCTTCTATTTAGTTTTTTCTTTATATGGTAATTAGTATTCATAGGGTGATGATAACGTGTTTAATCAATGTAGGGTGAGACAAATATCGAATAAGCTAAAATTATTTATATAATATTATGGTGCAATTCGATGTCAAATGAAAATGAATATTTATATATCGTGGCAACGCCAATTGGTAATTTGGGCGATATTACATATCGAGCTGTCGAGATATTATCAACGGTTAAGCTTATTGCCGCAGAAGACACGCGTCATAGTCGCAAATTATTATCGCATTATGGTATTAATACTAAATGTATCGCTATTCATGAACATAATGAACAAAAGGCACATAAAGAGCTAATTGAATTCATTAAACAAGGTAATTCAGTAGCATTAATTTCAGATGCCGGCACACCATTGATTAGCGATCCAGGTTATATTTTGGTACAACAAGCAATTGTTGCGGGTATAAAAGTTATACCAATTCCGGGTCCATCGGCAGTAATAGCAGCGTTATCGGTTTCGGGGCTAGCTTCAGCAAAATTTACTTTTTACGGTTTTCTTCCTGCAAAGCAAAGTGCTCGTATTGAGATATTGCAAAGTGTCAGAGAACAAGAATTAACCACGATTTTTTATGAATCACCCCATAGGATAATCGCATGTTTAGAAAATATGCAGCAAGTTTTTGTGCCAACTCGTCAGGTATGCCTAGCCCGAGAATTAACCAAAACCTTTGAGACCATCCATACTGATGAAATTCAACATTTATGCGAATGGGTGAAAGCAGATGCTAACCAGCAAAAAGGTGAAATTGTATTATTAGTTAGTGGACATCAGCTTAAAAATACTCAAGAAATTAGTGCCGAGGATATCGATATACTAAGTCTGCTAATGTCTGAACTTAGTGTCAAAAAAGCGGCTAGTTTAACGGCTAAGATAACGGGATCTTCCAAAAATGCTTTATATTCCCAAGCATTGCTTCTTAAAAATACTCAAAAAGAGTGAAAATGTAGGTTTTATCCCCTATTGGTGTCCGGTGCTACAAATATTATCTTTACCCTCGAAAATTTTTTATCCCGAGTTCAGATTTAATACTGTAATTATATTTGGCGTTATAGTGCTTTTGAATTAAAATAACGGTTGAGTCGGCTAGATAGTCGCCAGGTGTCAAAACTTGGAGGAAAGTCCGGGCTCCATAGGGTAAAGTGCCAGGTAACGCCTGGGAGATGCGAATCTACGGAAAGTGCCACAGAAAATATACCGCCAGTTTACTGGTAAGGGTGAAATGGTGCGGTAAGAGCGCACCGCATTGGTGGCAACATCAATGGCAGGGCAAACCCCACTCGGAGCAAGACCAAATAGGGGGACATTTCTTTATTGATTACGCGTGACCCGCGCGGTTCCCGGGTAGGTTGCTTGAGACTTGTGGCGACGCAAGTCCTAGATGAATGACTATCCACGACAGAACCCGGCTTACCGGCCGACTCAATTTTACATAATTATTTTATTTTTTTGTCATAATTATTTTCAATGTTAAATTGATTGATTATTATACAACATTGTTAAATATTCACTTTAGCTTCCACATTTATCTACTTGTTTTTTATCATTTTATTGAAATCAGGTTCTTATAATTTTACTTAAAAGTCTTCAAAAAAACCGCTCTAAGTTATTGTGATGTAAGGCTTATTTTACATATTAGTGGGTGGATTTGCTTGACACTAGTCAGTTATAGTACCTATAGTGTTCATATGTGGGAAAATGTGGGGCTTAATGGATCAAATACTAATATTGATTCTGAGCACCTATAGTTTGGGGTACTCCAAGTGTTTCGTGGTGTTAATACACTCAATTTAGATGCAAAAGGTCGAATGGCGATGCCAAGTCGCTATCGTGACCAATTGTCGGAGCAATCTGATGGTAAGTTGATCGTGACGGTTGATCGCGATCACTGCTTATTGCTTTATCCACTACCTGAATGGGAAGAAATTGAACGTAAACTCGTTCGTTTACCCAGCCTAAATAAACAAGCGCGACGTATGCAACGTCTACTTATTGGTCATGCAACGGATTGTGATCTTGATAACAATGGTCGTTTATTATTACCGCCACCATTACGTGAATTTGCCAACTTGGAAAAGCGAATTGTGTTGATTGGTCAGGGTAATAAGTTCGAAATTTGGGATGAAGATAAATGGAGTTCTAAACGTGATGAATGGCTACAAGAATCTGATGATGATGATTTGGATTTACCGGATGAATTGGAATCGTTGTCACTATAAGAATGAAGCAAGAAATTAATCAACACTACTCAGTATTATTGGAAGAAAGTATGCACGCACTCAATATTCAACAAGATGGATATTATATTGACGGTACTTTTGGTCGAGGTGGACATGCAGCCGCAATATTAGCGGGTTTGAGTTCTCAAGGTAGCTTATTGGCTGTAGATAAAGATCCTGAAGCAATAACATATGCAGAGAATTTATTTAAAAATGATGAGCGAGTTAGTATTCAACATGGCTCGTTTAAATCATTAAAAACTTTTGTGGATACGTTAGATTGGAGTGGAAAGATTGATGGAGTATTACTTGATTTAGGTGTTTCCTCACCTCAACTCGATAATGCACAACGCGGTTTTAGTTTTAAGTCTGATGGCTTGTTAGACATGAGAATGGATACCACAACGGGTCTAAGTGCAGCTCAATGGTTAGAAAAAGCATCAGAGCAAGAAATTGCAAAAGTATTAAAAGATTTTGGTGAGGAACGATTTGCAAAACGAATCGCACGCGCAATAGTAGCTGAACGTGCAAAAGCAGTGATAACAACTACATCGAGATTATCAAAAATTGTTGCTGAGGCAAATCCAAAGTGGGAAAAGGGCAAAGACCCTGCAACGCGAAGTTTTCAAGCCATTCGGATTTTTATAAATAATGAGCTTGGTGATTTAGAGTTGATATTAGATAGTATTTTGGAAACTTTAGCGCCAAAGGGACGTTTAGTTATTATCAGTTTTCATTCATTAGAAGACCGCATAGTAAAACGTTTCTTTAAAAAACAAGCAAAAGGTGACGATTTTCCAAAAGGATTGCCGGTTACTACAAGTCAGTTAAATCCAAATATAAAAATTATTGGTAAGGCCATCAAAGCAAGTAAAGCTGAGCTGGAAAAAAATATTCGTTCTCGTAGTGCAATCATGCGAGTTGCGGAAAAAATATGAAAAATGTATTTATTATTGGTTTCCTTACATCAATAATTTTTATTTCTTCAATATCAGTTATTTATACCAAGCACTATAGTAGAAAAATTTTTTCAGAATTAAATGAGTTACAAGCAAGTAGAGATAAGATGAATGTTGAATGGGGGCAATTGCAACTTGAGCAAAGCACCTGGGCAACACATGGACGTATTGAGCGAATAGCGCGTAAAACAATTGGAATGAGTGTACCTGATCATCAGGATGTAATTTTTATAACGACAAATGAAAAAACAAAGTAAACATCAAATTTCTTCAACAATGCGATTATCAATTGTATATATCGTAATAACACTCACTGTCGTTACCTTATTATGGCGCATTATCGATTTACAATTTGTTAATAAAAGTTTTTTACAAAAACAAGCTGATGCACGTCATTTGCGGGTACTACCTATTTCAGCGCACCGAGGTATGATCAAAGATAGAAATGGTGAGCCTATTGCTGTTAGTACACCGGTTGATTCTGTCTGGGTACATCCACGAGTATTTAATAGTGACCGTTCAAAATGGCCTGAATTGGCAAAGTTATTAAATATTAAAAAGAAAAAATTAAATAAACTTATCACAAGTCGCCTTCATAAAGAGTTTGTGTATCTTAAACGTAGAATTAGCCCGGAGTTAAGCAAAAAAGTCACGGCGCTTCAAATCCCTGGGGTATCATTGCAACGTGAATATCGACGTTATTATCCAATGTCCGAGGTTGCATCACATGTTCTAGGTTTTACGAATATTGATGATCAAGGACAAGAAGGTATTGAGCTTGCCTATGATGAATGGTTGAAAGGCATTCCGGGTAAAAAACGCGTCATTAAAGATCGTTTGGGTCATGTTATTAAAGATATTGAACAAATAAAAGCACCCGCACCGGGTAAAGATCTCGAATTGAGTATCGACGGTCGTTTACAATATTTAGCTTATCGCGAGCTAAAGCGTGCCGTTTTTCAACACAAAGCAAAATCAGGCTCTGTTGTTATTTTAGATATTGACTCGGGTGAAATTTTGGCAATGGTTAATCAGCCATCATTTAATCCGAATAAAAAATATAAAAATAAAGGTGGACGATATCGAAACCGGTCGATAACCGATGCCTTTGAACCAGGTTCAACAGTAAAAGCATTTACCATCGCGGCGGCAATTGAAAGCGGTCGCTTTTCTCCTAATAGCATTGTGGATACCTCTCCTGGTTATTTTATGGTGGCGGGTAACACCGTGCGTGATGCACGAAATTATGGACGTATTAAAGTATCAACCATTATAACCAAATCGAGTAATATTGGTGCTTCTAAACTGGCACTTGCTACTAAACCCGAAAAATTATGGAGTGTATTTTCTAAAGTTGGATTCGGAAATAATAGTGAAAGCGGTTTTCCAGGGGAATCAACCGGCTTACTTAACCACTATTCACAATGGAAAAAAATTGATAATGCGACATTGTCATTTGGCTACGGTTTATCGGTTACGGCGCTACAGTTGGCGCATTCATACACTGCCTTTTCCTCAAATGGTGAATTACCACCTGTGACATTCTTAAAACGAAATGACTCTGAGAATATTCATAAACAAAAGCTTTTTAATAAAAAAACAGTATCCCAAATAATTAAAATGCTAGAAACGGTGGTCTCGGAAGAAGGCACAGGAATTAATGCCAGCGTTGCAGGTTACCGAGTTGCTGGTAAAACCGGCACGGTTAAAAAAGCAAGTATTGGTGGCTATAGCGAAGATAACTACGTTGCATCGTTTGTTGGTTTAGCGCCTGCAAGTCATCCTAAGCTAGTGATGGCAGTGGTTATAAATGAACCCGGTGGTGAAGAATACTATGGTGGCAAGGTTGCAGCGCCAGTTTTTTCACGGATAATGTCTGGTGCTTTACGAATATTAAATGTTCCTCTGGATAATATTCCTAAAAGAGATATTAAATTTGCAAAATTAGGAGAACGAAAATGATGGTATTTTCGTCTGATTCAACTTCTACAAATCAAAAATTAATTGATATATTAGGATTAATTGATAACACATTTAATTTTGAAACGATAAAAAATATTGAGATTTCAGACATTTCAGATGATAGCCGAAATGTGGTTACCGGCGCATTATTTATAGCCAGATCAGGCTATGATGTTCATGGTGAACGATTTATATCCGATGCAATTAAAAATGGTGCTGTTGCTATATTGCGTCAACCAGTAGTAGTTAATGCAACCAGTGAAATTAATTGGATTGCAACTGCGATTAATAAATCAATACCTGAAATAATTATTTCATTTGAAAATAAAGACATTAGTAAGTTGGCCGTAGTTTTTTATAAAGATCCTTCAAAACAGCTTCAAATTACTGGTATCACCGGTACTAATGGTAAAACTTCATGTGCATTTATTTTGGCAAATATTTTAAGTCAAAATCAAAAAACCGGTTTCATCGGAACTATAGGTTATGGAGAAATTAACTCATTACAAGAATCAAGCAATACAAGTCAACGTACTACAACCCCAAATACTACAACTAGGGGAGTAGTAGAGAATCAAAAAATATTCTCAGAAATGTATGGCAATGGTATTAAACAAGTGGTGATGGAAATTTCATCTCATGCATTAACGCAGCACCGAATTACTGGCATCGATATTAAGTGTGCAGTGTTTACAAATTTAACGCATGATCATTTAGATTATCATCAAACATTTGAGAAATATGGAGAAGCAAAATTAGAATTGTTTCGCTTGAGTTCTTTACAACATGCGGTGATTAATCTTGATGATAAATTTAGCCAGCAAGTAATTAATGTTCTTAATAAGAACGTAAAAGTTATCACCTATGGTATTGATAATAAAAAAGCAAATTTAATAGCTGAAATAATCGAATTCAAATTAAATAGTACCGTAATAACGTTAAAAATGGAAAGCGATAGCATAACAGTTAACGTTCCACTGCTGGGTAAATTTAATATTAGTAATTTATTAGCGGTGTGTGGTGTGTTGTTGAGCCAAGGGCAATCACTCAATGTAATTTCAAAATTGATACCAAAAATACAAGCTGTGAAAGGTCGTATGCAGTGTCTTGGCGGACATAATAACTTACCACTGGTTGTTGTCGATTATGCCCATACACCCGATGCCCTGAGTAATGTTTTGGAAACATTAAAATTACATTGCACTGGTAGTTTGTGGTGTGTTTTTGGTTGTGGTGGTGACCGTGATAAAACTAAGCGTGCCGAAATGGGGGAAATAGCATCAACCATAGCAGACAAAGTTATTATCACGAATGACAATCCAAGAACAGAAGAACCAAAAGTAATTGCAGCTGATATATATAATGGCATTATAAACACTAAAATTACTAAAATAATATTAGACAGAAAAGAAGCTATACAGTCAGCAATTGAACAAGCTAAAAAAACAGATGTCATATTAATCGCGGGAAAAGGTCATGAGAGTTATCAGATAATCGATAATATTAAATATTATTTTGATGATGTTAAAACATCCTTAGATGCATTAAATACTGAGAGTATAAAATGATAGGAAATCACACAAAATTTGATATGAGACTTTCTGAAATTGCCAGTAGTATTAAAAGTACGTCAAATGCTCATGAGCTATGTCTACAAGGATTGAGCATCGATTCTCGAACGACCAATCCGGGCGATTTGTTCGTTGCTATTACTGGAGATAATTTTAATGGTCATGATTTTATCGATAATGCGATTTCAAAAGGTGCATTAGCAGCAGTCACTGAAAAAAATCTCAAGTTAGATATACCAACATTAACGGTTGATGACTCACGTCAAGCCTTAGCAGATATAGCCTATCATTGGAGAAAAGAATTTAGTTATCCACTAGTCGCAATTACAGGCAGTAATGGTAAAACAACTGTAAAAGAAATGATTAGTTCTATTTTTTCTCAACAAGGAAACGTTTTAGCAACATTGGGTAATTTGAATAATGAAATTGGGGTGCCATTAACTTTATTACAGCTAACCAGTGAATATAAATATGCAGTAGTAGAAATGGGGGCTAATCATATTGGTGAAATAGACGTTCTATCAAAAACGGCTGTTCCCGATGTGGCAGTAATAACCAATGTAGCTGAGGCACATCTTGGTGGTTTTGGATCAATAGATAATATTGCTGAAGCTAAGTCCGAAATATTTTCAGGACTATCAGAGAACGGAGTTGCGGTTTTAAATGCTAACGACAATTATTTTCCTTATTGGAAACAAAAATGTGGCGTAAAAAATATATCATTTGGTGTTAACAATGAAGACGCTGACGTTTATGCACTGGTGAATAAAGTTTCACTTGATAATATTATTCGTATTCAAACTCCATTAGGAAGCTTTGATGTGAAATTGCAATTGTTAGGCTTACATAATATTTCTAATGCCTTAGCAGCAACTGCTGCTGCAATTTCATGTGATATCCCTTTGTACTCAATTTCTAAAGGGCTTGAAAAAGTACAAGCGATTTCAGGGCGGCTTGAAATTAAAAGTGGTGTTTATGGCTGTCGAATTATTGATGATACCTATAATGCCAATCCTACATCATTAAAAGCAGCCGTTAATGTTTTGAAAGGATTCCCCGGTAAACATTTTTGTGCATTAGGTGACATGGGTGAATTAGGCAGTAATGCGGTTGCGCTACATGGTGAGTCGGGCGAGTTATTAAAAAAAGCTGGTATTGATAAATTATTTACCATTGGTGAATTAGCAAGCGAGGCTTCAAAAAAGTTCGGTAAAAACGCACTAAATTTTGCAGAGTTTGATTCTATGTCAACAAGTATTCGTGATGAAATTGATTGTGATAGCACTTTATTAATTAAGGGCTCGCGATCAATGCACATGGAAAAATTAGTTAATAAATTAATTAAAAATTAAGGTAAGAAATAAATGCTACTGAGTTTAACCCAATATCTACAAGACATTCATTCAGGCTTTAATGTGTTTGGATATTTAACATTACGTGCAATATTAGGTGCTATAACAGCATTGGTTATTTCATTGATGATTGGCCCCTATATGATTCGTAAATTAAGCATCATGAAAGTTGGGCAACCAATTCGAGATGATGGCCCAGTAACACATTTGGATAAAGCAGGTACTCCAACAATGGGGGGCACGTTAATATTAATTGCAATAACCATTAGCACGGTACTTTGGGTTGATTTATCAAATCGATATTCATGGCTGGCACTAGCCGTTATGTTGCTTTTTGGTTTAGTTGGGTTTGTTGATGACTATAAAAAATTAATAGAGAATAATCCTAAGGGTTTGTCTGCAAAGTCGAAATATTTTTGGCAGTCGGTCATTGGTTTCGGTGCGGCATCGTATCTTTATTTTACGGCAGTCACTCCTGTTGAAACTAATTATATTTTACCAATGATTAAAAACTTCTCATTATCACTTGGGATTTTTTATATTTTATTTACCTATATCGTGGTGGTGGGCTCAAGTAATGCAGTGAACTTTACTGATGGGCTCGATGGTTTGGCTATATTACCCACAGTGATGGTTTCTGGAGCTTTAGGCGTTTTTGCTTATTTAACAGGACATTCGGTATTTTCAGATTATCTATCAATACCCTATATTGCTGGCGCAGGTGAATTAGTAGTATTTTGCGGTGCTATTGTTGGTGCTGGTCTTGGATTTTTGTGGTTCAACACTTATCCCGCACAAGTTTTTATGGGGGATGTTGGTGCATTAGCATTAGGAGCATCGCTTGGTATTATCGCGGTTATCGTTCGCCAAGAATTTGTTTTGATGATAATGGGCGGTGTATTTGTGATTGAAACTGTTTCAGTCATTGTACAAGTATTATCATTTAAGCTAACGGGTAAAAGAGTATTCAGGATGGCGCCACTACATCATCATTTTGAATTAAAAGGTTGGCCCGAACCACGGGTGATTGTTCGTTTTTGGATTATCACTATTGTTTTGGTTTTATTTGGATTGGCAACACTAAAACTTAGATAGGTTATGAATAATTTGAATCACAAAGTTACTCAGTCTTGGTGTTTAGATAACACAAATATATTAGTTGCAGGGCTAGGTATTACTGGTGTTTCAATAATTGAATATTTGTTATCAAGAAAATTAAATTTTCGTGTAATAGATTCAAGAGAGAATCCTCCAAACATAGAACGTTATCAAAATCGGGGTTTTGATATTATTCTTGGTGGTTTATATGAGAAACATTTCGTGTGGGCTGATACAATTTTATTAAGCCCTGGTATATCAGAAAATGAATTAGTGATTAAAAATGCTCGTAAAAATGGCAAAGTAATACTAGGAGATATAGCTTTATTTCTAAATGAAGTTAAAGCTCCGGTGGTTGCTATAACCGGATCTAATGGTAAAAGTACAGTAACCAGTATGATGAACAGCATTGCTCAGCATACAGATAGTAATATTTCAATTGCTGGTAATATTGGTATTCCGGCATTAGATACTTTGCAACACAAATCTGACTTATATGTATTAGAGCTTTCTAGTTTTCAACTTGATACGCTTGATTCTATGGATTTTGAAACTTCGGTGATATTAAATTTATCAGAAGACCATATGGATCGATATGCCTCGTTTGATGATTACTGTCGATCAAAACTAAAACTATTAAGTGGTAATGGTAACTTTATTTTAAATTACGATGATTTGGTTATTCAACAATACTCAGATTTTTACCAAGACAAAGAGAATATAATTTGGTTTACATTAAATGAACCGAGCGACAAACAAATTGGGATTACAGAAATAAATGGTGATAAATGGATTTGTACTCGTGAAAATGGAACATTAGTTAAGCTATTAAATTGCGCTGAATTAAATGTTATAGGTGAACATAATATCACTAATGCAATGGTTGCTTTAATGATTTCGAGATTATCCGGTATTGATAAAACAGCTATTCAAACAGGATTAACACAGTTTGAAGGTTTAGCGCATCGGAGTCAGTTGGTTAAAAATAAACTGGGTATCAGGTGGATAAACGATTCAAAGGCGACCAATATCGGGGCAACAAGTGCTGCTATTTTGGGACTGAAAAATGATACATTGATTTTAATCATGGGGGGGCAATCAAAAGGACAAGATTTTTCAGTACTAAATTCACTTATCACACCGAATGTGAAGTTAATTATTTTATTTGGTGAAGATGCGCAAAAAATAAATGGAGCTTTAAAGGACGAAATTAATCGTTTAGTTGCTGATAATTTAGAATCAGCAGTAAGCATTGCAAAAAATAATGCTACTACAGGGGATATCGTTTTATTTTCTCCAGCCTGTGCAAGTTTTGATATGTTTAATAACTTTGAACATCGAGGTGTTGAATATACAAACTTGGTTAGGGATATAAACTAATGACCCTAGCGATTGATAAATTTAGTAATATAAAAAGGACTAATCATGAATCGAATTCAGAGTATTCATTTGATGTTTTGTTATTACTATCTGCTTTTATTATTTTATCACTGGGGTTAATAATGGTGGCATCGACATCGGTATCAATTGCAGATAAAAACTCCGCTGAGCCTTTTTATTATTTTATTAGACAGTTTGCATTTGCCGTCGTAGGTATAATCGCGGGTTTTATTGTATTTAAAATTCCATTGTTTGTATGGCAAAAACTAGGGCCAGCATTAGTGGTGAGTTCGGTAGTATTATTACTAATGGTTTTTTTACCCGGGGTTGGCAAAGAAGTTAATGGTAGTGTTCGCTGGCTAGCTTTTGGGCCTATCAACATTCAGGTATCTGAGATTGTTAAATTATTTTTAGTTATCTATTTGTCTGGATATCTAGTTCGTCATCAAGATTCAGTTAGAAGTGAATTTAGAGGTTTTTTTCGACCACTTATGGTGTTAGTGGTGATAGTGACCTTACTGATGTTTCAGCCAGATTATGGTGCTTCAGTTGTTATGTTAGCCACTGCAATGTGTTTAATGTGGTTGGGTGGTGTAAAATTATTTCAATATTTATTTTTAGTATTATCTGTTGTCGCGGCATTTGTGATTATGGCGATAGTGTCGCCGTATCGAATGGAGCGATTAACTGGTTTTCTAAATCCTTGGGATGATCCATTTAATCGTGGTTTTCAATTAACTCAGGCACTTATCGCCATTGGTCGTGGTGAATGGTTTGGTGTAGGTTTAGGCGCTAGTGTTCAAAAACTATTTTATTTGCCTGAAGCGCATACTGATTTTTTATTTTCGGTTTTGGCTGAAGAATTAGGTTTGTTCGGTGCCGTTAGTGTGATTGTATTATTTACAATTATTATTTTACGCGCATTTCGTATTGGTAGAATAGCTGAACAAAATAATCAACCTTTCGCAGGTTATATGGCCTACGGTATCGGTATCTGGATTGGTTTACAAGCTTATATTAATATTGGAGTCAATATGGGCATATTGCCAACTAAGGGGTTGACTCTACCTCTAATGAGTTATGGTGGTAGTAGCTTAGTCGTCATGTGTATAGCTCTTGCATTATTATTACGAATTGATAATGAAACAGGTAACCGCATAAAAGTTACCGATAAAGTAAGTAAAAAAAGAAAAAAGTAATATGGAATATAAAGACAAAAAAACAATTGTAGTGATGGCTGGTGGTACTGGCGGACATGTATATCCTGCTCTCGCGGTTGCTGATGTTTTGCGTGAAGAAGGCTTTAATATTATTTGGATTGGTAATGAAAACAGTTTTGAAGCAGGTGTTGTTTCAAAATCAGCTTATCATATGGAATACATTTCAATTCGAGGATTAAGAGGAACGAAATTAATTAATACTTTAATAATGCCGTTTAGATTAATTTCTGCAGTTTATCAAGCAGTGATAATATTAAGGCGTTATGAACCTGTTTCAGTTCTTGGTATGGGCGGTTATGTGTCAGGGCCAGGGGCGATAGCTTGTAAACTATTAAAAATCCCATTAATTATACACGAACAAAATTCTATACCTGGATTTACTAACCGAATCCTAAGTGGGTTTGCAGCTAGTGTTTTGGTTGCCTTTCCTAATGTATTTAAAAATAAAACTAATACGATTTACACAGGTAATCCGATTCGAGAATCCATAACCAATTTACCTGAACCCAACGTTCGTTGTGCTGAGCATAGCGGAAATATACGATTATTGGTTTTAGGTGGTAGTTTAGGAGCCAAATACCTGAATGATAATTTACCGGTTAGTTTAGCACAATTACCTAAAGGACAAAATTTTGATGTTTGGCATCAAGCGGGTAAAGGCAAGCATGTTGAGACTATTGCCGCGTATTTACATCAAAATATACAAGCTAAAGTTGTTGAATTTATCGTTGATATGGAAGCGGCTTATATGTGGGCAGATTTAGTCATTTGTCGCGCTGGTGCAATGACAGTTTCTGAAATTTCAAATGTTGGTGTAGCATCAATACTGGTGCCTTATCCTCATGCTGTAGACGATCATCAAACACATAATGCTGCATTTTTAGTAAATGCAAATGCAGCGATTATGGCACAGCAGTCTGATATGACGATGACTTCTTTAACTACATTATTATCTGGTCTTTTAATTAAAGGTCGGTCTTATTTGTTAGCCATGGCCAATAACGCTTACTCACTTGCTAAACCGGATGCGACATTACGGGTGGCTCAAATTTGTATGGAGGCAGCAAATGCTTAGTACAAATGAAATGGGCATGGGGCGAGTTCGACAGATACATTTTGTTGGTATTGGTGGTGTTGGTATGGGTGGTATTGCTGAAGTACTTATTAACCTTGGTTATGATGTTACTGGTTCGGATATAAATACAAATGCAGTTACTGCACGATTAAAAGAACTTGGTGCAACTATTTATATTGGTCATTCGGATAATAATATTAGCAATAGTGATGTTGTTGTAACATCAACGGCTGTTCAATCTGACAACCCAGAAGTTGTTGCAGCGAAGTCATTACACATACCTGTTGTTCCTAGAGCAGAAATGCTAGCCGAGTTAATGCGTTTTCGATATGGCATTGCGGTCTCCGGTACACATGGTAAAACAACTACAACTAGTTTATTAGCAAGTGTGATGGCCGAAGGTGGTATGGATCCCACATTTGTGATTGGTGGTAGATTAAATAGTGCTGGAACCAATGCCCGATTAGGCTCGGGTAAATATTTAGTTGCAGAAGCAGATGAAAGCGATGCGTCTTTTTTACACTTACAACCAATGATGGCAATTGTTACCAATATTGATGCTGATCATCTTGAAACTTATGGTGGTGAATTTAATAAGTTAAAAGATACTTTTGTAGAATTTCTGAGACATCTGCCATTTTACGGTTTAGTTATCGCATGTCTCGATGATGAAAATATACGTGAAATATTACCGGATCTGGGACGAACCATTATTACCTACGGTATAAATAATAACCCAGATTATCGTGCACATAATATCAGACAAAAAGGCGTTAAAACATTTTTTAAAGTTGCTCATGATAACGATGAAAATTGGTTAACCGTGACATTGAATATGCCTGGTGAGCATAATGTTTTAAATGCATTGGCTTCTATAATTGTTGCGCATCAAGTTGGTGTTGATAAGCAAGCTATTGTGTTGGCCTTAGAAAAATTTGAAGGCATCGGACGACGTTTTCATCTTGAGAATATAAAATTAAATGACAATGGTAATTCAAAAAATATTACTCTAATCGATGATTATGGACATCATCCGAGTGAAGTTGCAGCAACAATTAAGGCCATTCGTAGTGGCTGGCCAGAGCAACGTTTAGTGGTAGCTTTTCAGCCACATCGTTTTACTCGAACAAGAGATTTATTTGAAGACTTTTGTATGGTCTTATCTCAAGTTGATATATTAGTGTTGTTAGAAGTTTATTCTGCCGGAGAAGAAGTTTTATCGGGTGCTGATGGACGGGCATTATCTCGGGCGATAAGACTGCGAGGTCAGGTTGACCCAATATTTGTTGAGCAGGTAGAGCTATTACCGGAAACACTAGTGGGTGTATTACAAGATAACGACATTTTATTGACATTGGGTGCGGGAAATATTGGCGCAATGTCGGCGCGTTTACCCGAATTATTGCAATCAATAACGGCGGCCTAGCGATGTTAGAGGTACAGCAAAAAATGACCACAAAATATAATGGAATCTTAAAGCTAGATGAGCCAATGTCACGGCATACATCATGGCGTGTTGGTGGTGTGGCCGATCAATTTTATCAGCCGAATTCATTAGATGATCTTATTGATTTTTTGCAATCGTTAACCAGCGACAAAAAAATTTATTGGGTTGGACTTGGCAGTAACTTACTGGTAAGAGATGCCGGTATTCGAGGCACAGTGATTTGCACTAGTGGAGTATTAAATGAAATTAATTTTCTAGGAAATGATCGAGTTCAAATAGCCGCAGGAGTTGCCTGTCCTAAAATGGCTAAAAAATGTGCTGATGAGTCTTTAGTTGGAGTTGAATTTTTAAGTGGAATTCCTGGAACGGTAGGTGGGGCATTATTTATGAATGCAGGTGCTCTCGGTAGTGAGATTTGGGAGTATGTCGAACAGGTTAAAATGCTAACGCGTAATGGTTCGGTTATAAACCGATCAGCAGATGAGTTTGAGGTTAGTTATCGTCATGTCTCGGGTAAAGGTTTTAATCTTGGAGTTGATGAGTGGTTTGTTTCTGGCACGTTTAAATTAGAAAAAGGCGATAAAAGTGCTGCCAAAGAACGAATAAAAAAAATTTTGCAGCATCGTGGTGCAACACAGCCGACACAATTAGCCAATGCCGGATCGGTTTTTCGTAACCCTGAAGGTGGTTTTGCTGCAAAATTAATTGAAGATTCAGGTTTAAAAGGTTTTTGTATTGGTGGAGCATGTGTTTCAGAAAAACATGCAAACTTTTTTATCAATACTGGCTCAGCAACAGCAAAAGATGTTGAATCTTTGATTCATTACATAAAAGATTTAATAAAAAAAGAATACAATTTAACTTTGATAGTTGAAGTTAAAATCATTGGAGATGAAAGCTAGCGTTAGCAGATAATATTTTATGACAATAGAAAATATTAATAAAAATAACAACACTCGAAATGACTATGGCAAAGTCGTAGTATTAATGGGTGGTTGGTCTGCTGAACGCGAAGTATCGTTAAACGGTGGCAGTGCGGTAGTAGATGCGCTACAAAAACAAGATATTGATTGTGTTGCGCTCGATATTAAAAAAAGTGAAGTTTTTTCACAGATTTCTAATTGTGAATACGACATAGCTTTTAATATGTTACATGGTCGCGGTGGTGAAGATGGTATTATCCAAGCACTGTTAGAATTAAAATCCAAACCCTATACCGGCAGTGATGTATCTGCATCGGCTATTACCATGGATAAAGTAAAAACCAAGCAATTACTTGAAGGGGTTGGTCTACCGACACCGAGTTTTGCAGTTATTACGGAGGAATCAGACCTTGAATATATTGCCTCTAGTTTAGGTTTACCATTAGTCGTGAAACCCGCTTTGGAAGGTTCAAGTTTTGGTATGAGCATTGTTGAAGAAGTAAGCGAATTTTATGATGCTTATGTATTAGCATCAGATTTTTGTAGCAGTGTTATGGCTGAAGCCTTCATTGAAGGAATCGAATATACCGCTACTATATTGGGTGACGATGTATTACCGATTATTAGATTGGAGACACCTAGAAAATTTTATGATTATGTTGCCAAGTATGAAGCAACTGATACTCATTATTTTTGCCCTGCTGGTCTTGATAATAATGAAGAAGAACAATTGAAGAATTTAGCATTATCGGCATTTAAAGCTTGCGGTGCGATTGGTTGGGGACGTGTTGATTTATTTATTGATCAAGATAATAAACCTTGGATTATTGAAATAAATACTGTCCCAGGAATGACCGATCATAGTTTGGTGCCTATGTCTGCAGCTCAAGCTGGAATTAACTTTGAAACATTAGTTTTAATGATATTAGATGAAGCTTTAAAGAAAGAGAAATATGCAGAGGTTGTTAATGAAAACCAAAGCAATTAAAAAAAATAATAGCGATAATGTTTGGATCTATAACAATAAACGATTTATTGTTATCACCGTAGCTGTGATGATTTTTATTATTTTATTATTACAAATAAATTTTAATGCTTTATTACCCATAAAAAAAATTCGAGCTCAAGGCGAGTTTATTAATGTGACTGAAAAAATGATTTTGGATGCAATCTCGGTTGATGTTCATGGTGGCTATCTCAAAGTTAATGTGCATCACTTGCAAACTAAAATTGAAAAATTACCTTGGGTTAAAGTGGCGGCTGTGCGTCGGGTTTGGCCTGATAGTATAGTTGTCACTATAAAGGAACAGAAGGCTTATGCTGTCTGGAAAAGCAATAGTCTGTTAAATGAGTTGGGCGAGAAATTTGAACCAAAGTCGATAATACTAAATAACTTGCCGATTTTAAATGGTCCCGATAATTTGAATGTTAAGGTAATGAGTGAATATAAAATTATTGAAGCTCAATTAAACACAATTGGTTTGTCTGTTGATGTATTTCACTTAAATGCTAGGAGAGCAATAAATTTAAAATTAGCAAACTCAATACAAATATCGCTTGGCCGTAGTGAGTATCAACTAAGGTTAAAACGTTTTATTACGGCATTTAAGCTGAGTTTACGAAAATATTCAGAAAATATTGAGTATGTAGACATGCGTTATACCAATGGATTTTCCATTAAATGGAAAGAAAATACACAAGCTGCAACAGCAGAAAATGTATTGAGGGGCGTTTTAGATGTCTAAAAAAATAGACAAAAATTTAATTGTTGGTTTAGATATTGGAACCTCTAAAGTAGTTTGCATTGTGGGTGAGGTGACATTAGAAAATGAAATTGAAATTATTGGAATTGGTTCTTGTCCTTCACGAGGGTTGAAAAAAGGAGTGGTTGTTAATATTGAATCGACAGTACATTCAATTCAACGAGCTGTTGAAGAAGCTGAATTAATGTCTGGTTATCAGATTCATTCAGTTTATGCAGGAATTGCTGGAAGCCATATTCGTAGTTTAAATTCGCATGGCATTGTTGCTATTCGAGAAAAAGAAGTGATACACCAAGATATTGATAGAGTAATTGATGCTGCAAAAGCAGTAGCGATTCCTGCGGATCAAAAAATACTACACATCTTACCTCAAGAATTTATTATTGATAATCAAGATGGTATTCGTGAACCCATCGGAATGTCAGGTGTCAGACTAGAAGCTAAAGTTCATATGGTAACGGGCGCGGTTAGTGCGGCACAAAATATTATTAAGTGTGTTAAACGCTGTGGCCTAGATGTCGATGATATCATTTTAGAACAACTAGCCTCGAGTTATTCGGCACTAACCGAAGATGAAAAAGAACTTGGTGTATGTTTAGTTGATATTGGCGGCGGCACTACAGATATCGCAGTTTTTACAGAAGGTGCTATTCGACATACTGCGGTAATACCGATTGCAGGTGACCAAGTAACGAATGATATTGCGGTTGCGCTTAGGACACCAACGCAAAGTGCTGAAGAAATTAAAATTAAATATGCTTGTTGTCTGACTCAATTGGCTACTGCTGATGAAACAATAGAAGTTCCAAGTGTTGGTGAACGACCCGCTCGTCGACTGGCCAGACAAACACTCGCAGAAGTGGTTGAACCGCGTTATGAAGAATTGTTTACCTTAATTAAAGCTGAGTTACAACGGAGTGGTTTTGAAGATATGTGTGCTGCTGGAATTGTGTTAACTGGTGGTAGTTCTAAAATGGAAGGTTGTACTGATTTGGCTGAAGAAGTATTTCATGCTCCAGTTAGAATTGGTGTTCCGCAGTTTGTAACGGGTTTAGTTGATGTTGTTAGAAAACCAATACACTCAACCGGTGTTGGTTTATTGCTATTCGGTTTCCAAAATAGAGAGATACGTCGAGCGTCTTCTGCCATGGATGGAAATGTTAAAAATGTTTTAAATAGAATGAAAAGTTGGTTTCAAGGTAATTTTTAATTTGTTTATTAAGCACTGATAATACAGTGAGGAGGTTAATACAATGTTTGAACTTATGGATTCATATTCACAGACTGCCGTCATTAAAGTTGTTGGTGTTGGTGGTGGTGGTGGTAATGCTGTTGAGCATATGGTTGCACAAGATATTGAGGGAGTTGAATTTATTTGTGCCAATACCGATGCTCAGGCTTTAAAGAATGTACGTTCGCGTACCGCTTTACAGCTAGGTACTACAATAACGAAAGGTTTAGGTGCTGGTGCAAACCCACAAATTGGACGAGATGCGGCCTTAGAAGATCGTGAACGTTTAGAAGAAATTCTTGAAGGTTCCGATATGGTCTTTATTACTGCTGGTATGGGTGGTGGTACAGGTACGGGTGCAGCTCCAATTGTTGCTCAAGTTGCAAAAGAGTTAGGTATTTTAACCGTTGCTGTTGTCACAAAACCGTTTCCGTTTGAAGGTGTTAAACGAATGGAAGTTGCTGAAGCAGGTATCAGTGAATTGAAGCAATATGTTGATTCTTTGATTACTATACCAAATGAGAAACTATTAAGTGTGCTTGGTAAAAATATTAGTTTATTAGATGCTTTTAAAGCGGCTAATGATATTTTACTGGGGGCTGTTCAAGGTATCGCTGAGTTAATTACTCGACCAGGTTTAATCAATGTTGATTTCGCGGATGTTAGAACTGTAATGTCTGAAATGGGTATGGCTATGATGGGTTCTGGTAAAGCATCTGGTGAGGATCGAGCGCAAGTAGCAGCCGAAGCAGCTATAGCAAGCCCATTGCTTGAAGATGTAAATTTATCAGGCGCGCGCGGTATTTTAGTTAATGTAACGGCTGGTTTAGATATGTCGATAGGTGAATTTGAAGAAGTCGGTAATACTGTAAAAAGTTTTGCTTCTGATGATGCTACCGTTGTTGTGGGTACGGTAATCGACCCCGATATGTCAGGTGAATTACGGGTTACGGTGGTTGCTACTGGCTTGGGTGCAATTGAGTTACGTAAAGATGAATCCGTTAAATTGGTTGTAAAGAAAACCAGTAATGGCGATGTTGATTATGAAAAGTTGGATCGGCCTACTGTTATTCGACATAAAAATGCAGAAAACTCAATGCAAGGTTCGTTAGATAATATGGAGTACCTTGATATTCCTGCATTTTTAAGAAGACAAGCTGACTAATTTATTGGAATTAGGCATGGATTGTGCATATTTTCACCATATAGAGTGTGTAGTTTAAGGTTAAATTACATTAAACGGTGAAAATAAGGGAATACACATTGATGAGGTAATATTGGGTGATTTTACGAGCAAATATTATGGATATTCAGGGAAATTTGTTATTATAGATATTAATATGACAATAAAGCTAATTAGTTAGAAAGAAATAGGAGTAATTCGAATCGTGATTAAACAACGCACTCTGAAAACAGTAATCAGGGCGACTGGTATAGGTTTGCACACAGGTGAAAAAGTGTATTTAACTTTGCGTCCTGCGGCAATTGATACTGGTATTGTGTTTCGTCGCGTTGATTTATCTGAACCTGTTGAAATTCAGGCAGTCCCTGAAAATGTTGGTGAAACAACATTATCCACAACTTTGATAAAAGATGGGGTTCGTATTTCCACTGTTGAACATTTATTGTCAGCATTAGCAGGGTTAGGAATCGATAATGCTTATATCGATTTGAATTCTGCTGAGGTTCCAATTATGGATGGCAGCGCAGGTCCATTTGTTTTTCTAATTCAGTCTGCTGGAATTGAAGAACAAAATGCCCCAAAGAAATTTATTCGTATTAAACGTAGCGTCACGGTCGAAGACGGTGATAAATGGGTTCGATTTGAGCCATTTGATGGCTTTAAAGTTGCTTTTTCTATTGAATTTGACCATCCCGTATTCAATGGTCGGGATCAATCAGCAGAAATTGACTTTTCGACAACATCTTTTGTCAAAGAAGTCAGTCGAGCACGAACATTTGGCTTTATGAATCAAATTGAAATGTTGCGTATGAATAACCTCGCACTAGGTGGCAGTTTGGATAATGCCGTTGTAGTCGATGATTACAGAATATTAAATGAAGATGGCCTGCGTTATGAAGATGAGTTTGTAAAACATAAAATACTCGACGCAATCGGTGATCTTTATCTACTAGGCACCAGCCTCATTGGTGCATTCTATGGCTACAAATCTGGCCATGCTCTAAATAATAAGCTTCTACGCGCCCTATTGGCGAACGAAAGTGCTTGGGAGTTAGTTACTTTTGAAGATGTAGAAACATCTCCAATTTCTTTTGTGCAACCGGTACAAGCCACTTAAATGAGAATATCGATTAAAACCACTTTACTTTGATCTATCATTTAAGGTTAAATAGCGATAAAAGTTAGTCATGGTCTGTTTTTGAACGAGATGCCAGCTGTTGTAAAACAGTTTTCAGCTCTGAATCTTGAACGCTATCGGCTAAGGTCGTAAGACAACTAGCAGCGAGATTAGAAATAGGTTCTCTGCGAAGTTGCCGCTTTTTACGCTCGACGTACTTTGGTTGTATACGTAGTTTTATTTGGCTAATTCCTTTAAAGTCAGGCAGTTGTTGTAATTGCTTTAAAAGTGATGGAATTTGGTAACGTAATCTTGTTAGCCAGGCTGGTGAGTCTGTTAATATAATAAGAGTAGCGTCTCTAAAATTTGCTATATCACAATGATTTTTAAAACTTTTATCCAATATTGAATGTAATTTAGCATTTAAGTGAGATATTTCTAAAGCTCGTGTGATGAGATTCTCAAATTCATTGCTAGAGTTACTTAAATACTTGCGTATTTTTTTTGGGGAATTCATACTAAAAATTAACCATTTGCGAAAATTAGCCGATAAAATATAAACAATAACAGGTTATGTAGCACTATATGAATATTATTCTATTTACTAAAGGTAAGGGTTGTTCGGGATTAGTAGCATTAAGCAAACGACGCTTTGTCAGTGCATTTGTCAGCCTTTTTATAATCTTACCCATTGCCACTATTTCAGTAGGGTATTACATGGGTATGAACGAGATGCGCTTACATCCGGATGATATCGCACTGGCGATGGAAGCGGAACGAGACGACCAAAAATTAAAAATAGAACTAGCAACACGCAGTGCAGAAGAAAATATGAATGCACTTGCGATACGCTTAGGTAAACTACAAGCACACGTTATCCGTTTAGATGCTCTTGGTCAGCGATTAACTAAAATGGCTAAATTAGATACTGGTGAATTTGATTTTAATTCATCACCTGCACGCGGTGGCCCAGCGAGTAGTATTCAAGGACAAGTCATCGATGTTCCCGATTTTATTAAAGCTTTAACAAACCTATCGAACCAACTGGATCATCGTGGTAATCAGCTTGGTATTTTAGAAACCATGTTAATGAATAAAAATCTACAATCAGAAGTTATGCCTGCTGGCCGTCCGGTGACTCGAGGTTGGTTATCATCTTATTTTGGAATCCGAACTGATCCGTTTACTGGTCGACGAGTACATCATTCCGGTGTTGATTTTGCAGGTAAAGAAGGCTCAAACGTTATTGCGGTTGCCGCTGGTGTTGTAGTCTTTGCTAGTCGTAAATCTGGTTATGGAAAATTAGTTGAAATTAATCATGGTAATGGCTATTTCACTCGTTACGGCCACAATAAGAAAGTTTTAGTTAAAGTTGGTGATACGGTTAAAAAGAACACCATCTTATCGTTAATGGGCTCAACAGGTCGTTCTACCGGCCCTCATGTTCATTTTGAAGTATTAAAAAATGGTCGCGCTGTTAATCCGAAAAAATACGTTCACCGAACACACTAATCAAACAATTAAATATGATTATTTCAAAGCATCTGTCAAATATCTTTGACGGGTGTTTTTATTTCTGCCTACTGAGTTTAGTGTCATGTTCATCGATACTGATTGATCCAAACGAAAAGAAAACACCCAAAAAACAAAATCGAGTATTGGATATTGGTTATTCAGAATTAAAACATGAAAGCATCAACTTTCAAAATGATCGACAAAAGTCTTTAACTAATTCAACATTTAAAATAGCCGCTGTCGGGGATATTATGTTGGGTACCAATTATCCTTATAATCATTTACCCGATAAAGACATCGTTGATTTATTGGAAGATGTCAAACCGATATTAACGCAAGCTGATATCAGCTTTGGTAACCTAGAAGGTGTATTACTTGATAAGGGTGAGCCAGCTAAACAGTGTGCTGATCTAAAACGATGTTATGTCTTTCGAAGTCCAGTTAGTTATGCCAAACAATTAAAAGACGCTGGTTTTACGATGTTGAGTTTGGCAAACAATCATGCACGGGATTTTGGTGAAGAAGGTCGTTTGTCTACAATGACCGCGCTGGATGAACAAGGAATTTTGCACTCAGGAGTTGTTAACAATTTTGCAACACTCACCTTAAAAGATAGCAGTTTCGCGATGGTTGCATTCGCACCATTTGTTGGTGCGAATGATATGTTAGATTTGCCACTAGCGGGTGAGGTCGTTAAAAACTTATCAACACAATATGATGTAGTGATGGTTTCTATGCATGGTGGTGCCGAAGGAATCGACATGACACGCCTTCCATTTGCTACAGAATATTTTTATAATGAAGATCGGGGTGATGTTGTGCAATTTGCGCGAACCATGGTGGATAATGGCGCTGACCTTGTTCTAGGTCATGGCCCGCATGTACCTCGTGCTATGGAGCTTTATAAAGATCGCTTAATAGCCTACAGTCTCGGAAATTTTGCGACTTATTATGGCATTAGTGTTAAAGGGCAACGTGGTCTCGCACCTTTACTCGAGCTAGAAGTATCAAATCAAGGCCATTTTATAAGTGGCAAAATCCATTCATTTCGACAAAATCGACCTAATGGACCTCAACCCGATGATAATAATTGCAGTGCAAAGTTGATCCAGCAAGTTTCAAAACAAGATTTTCCAGAAAGTATGTTACATATCTCCAATGATGGTGACATTTATAAGCTGTCTCAGTCACGTTAGCTATTTGAGTGGATACAGAAATAACTCATTATTCCCCGTTCGATTGGAACGAAATATAATTTTAGTACCATCTGGATGCCATTCGGGATTTCGATCGTCGGCGCTACTTAATGTTAATTGTTTTTTATTACTTCCGTCACTATTCATAATCCAAACATCCGATGTTGCACCAACAGCAACCCTGCGGTAAGTAATTTTTTTATCGTCCGGACTCCAATCAGAGTGTTGTTCATCAAAATTTGGGGTGTTAGTGAGTTGAGTCAGATTGCTACCATCACTATCCATAACCCAGATATCTCGCGGCCCGTTTGCAACTCGTCGGCCAAAAGATATTTTTGTTCCATCGCTACTCCACATTGGATGACTGTCATTAGTTGATGGTTGTAATATAGGAGTTGAACCCGATTGTGCAACTGTCTTTAAACGAATATCCAAATCTGTAATAGCTTGTGAATTAGTACGAGGAGATTGATAGGCAATTAGCATAGAGCCTGTCACTGGATTCCAAGTTGGATGGGTGTCATTATTGGCATTAGAGGTTAGAATTGTGACGCCTGAACCGGCGGCGTTTATTGTATATAAATTTTGATTACCATCTCTATCAGAATGAAAGACAATTTGCTGTGCATCAGGACTCCAACTTGGGCGTTGATTATTGGCTGTGTTACTGGTTATTTTAGTTAAGTTACTGCCATCGGCATCCATAACCCAAACATTAAAATTACCCACGTTGCCTCGATTAGAATGAAAAGCTATTTTTGTTCCATCAGAATTATAGTAGGGATGTCCATCATTAGCGGGATCATTAGTTAATTGAGTTAATACAAAAACCTTGACCTCATCAACTAAACTCGTTTCACTACCGTCAGTCACTGTCAAACGTGCTGTGTAAATTCCACCAACATCGGGCGTAAAAGAGGGGAGCATACTAAGAGGATCAGATATGGCTGTCATTGTGCTAGTAAGAGGTGTTATTAATGACCAACTATATGTTATATTACTGGTAGTACGGTTGGAATTCACACTGGCACTGGCATCTAGTTGAACTATTGTATTTTCTAGGACTTCTTGATCTACACCAGCATTGGCTACTGGTAATACTGTACTATCATTGTTAGTAGAGCCGCCGCCGCAGGCAGATAAAACCATTAACGGTAGGAACACTACCATAATATTTTTTGTACTATTTAAACAACACATCAGTTTATACCTCGAATACATATTAAATATAAAAATTTTCATAGGATAATATCAAGCGGTTTATAGCTTAGTGACAATATTACTCGGAGTGTAATCAATAGCTATTGGCCGCAAAGCATCACTGTCAGCAAAGCCAGATGAATAAAGTTTGTTTTGATCGATAAAGAAAATGGCATATTGTTTTGATCCAATAGTAACCATATCCGTTATATAGGTGCAGGTTGATACATCAACTTCCTGATTTAATACATACGTTTTTGTACCATTGCAGTTTAAAATAGTGTCAGCATTAAAAAAAGTAACTGTCGCGTTGGTTTTTAGTTTAATTACTGCGGATTCAAATATAATATCTAGATCATTAACTGTCTCTCCCGTTGTCAGTGTTTTTGAACCAGCAACAGAAAACACAGCTTTTACTGTTAGTGTCAAAACATTGTTTAGACAGGCAGAATCATCATAAGCATTTACTGTATTAACATTATTTTCATTTGTAAATGTATTGATGTTAATTTCATAACCGTTATTTCCCTGAAAGCAGGGTGATTGCCATGCTCCTTCAAGCATAGTTTGTGTAGCAGCAACGGTGGTATTATTATCGCTGCTGCCACCACCGCAACCCGCTAGTAGCATTAAAGGTAGAGATAGGTAGAAGGTACGGAATATCGATTTCATTATTATTTCCCTTTTGTATTTATATTTAACAATATATTTATTTTTCATCAATTTAATTGGTTAAACCTTTGCCAACGGCAACAGTTGGCTCTATTATATAAACTCATGCTAACAATGCAGTATATAGTCAGGAATAACCCAACTGGGTTAAATTAACGATTAGTTTTACATAATCTTTATATCAATTCTAAAAACGACCATGTCTTCAGATGATGAATCTAATAATGAACAAAATACTCTGGAAATTATCGACTCCGAATTAATTGGTATAGTATACGAGGTTGCATTTGATCCTCATTTTTGGCCTGACCTATTAGAAAGTATTGCTGGCTTATTTGAAGCAAGTCAAAACAATAATACTGAACAAGAAACTTTAAATAAATTAGAAAAGCACGAAGTTCAGCGGCTTGCTACATTATTGCCGCATATGTACAAGGCTTTAAAACTAAAACGAAATTATAATGAAACCGATCATACTCGGGGGCAAGCGCAGGCAATTCTTGATATTTTTCCAATTGGCGTGATGCTGGTTAATGCAAATGGAAAGTTAATTTCAGCAAACCAACAAGCAAGTGATACTTTGAAAAACAGCCGTGTATTATTTGTTAAAGATGAAATCTTATATGCAATAAAAAGTGAACAAGATAAGCAGTTAAAAAAATTTATTTCTACCGCTGCTAACACTTCAATAAATGATAATGCGGATCATTTATCGTTTATTAAAGTTGAATCAAAAGAGGGCGACATTGATAATGACAACTCTGCCATTTCGTTATTGATATCCCCCGATCCCTATCCGAGCATTGAATATGATAAACAAGCCGATAACTATGCTGCTATTTTTATTGCATCAACTTCTGTTAAACAAAATATATCAAAAACCACATTACAAACTGTTTTTAATCTGACACCGGCAGAAGCTAAATTAGCGGCGTTATTAGCCAGTGGCAATAGTTTAAGTCAGGTAGCGGATCTTAGTAATATCAGCAAAAACACCGCAAAAGTACAACTTAAATCAATATTTTTAAAAATGAATATTAGTCGACAAGCCGATTTGATTAAAAAAGTCTTAACAAGTCCGGCGGTATTCAATCCAAAAGATAATGCAAACAATAATATAGATTTAAAAAGCAGAACTAGAATTAAGTCCAAAATTAATAATGAAGCAGGTTTAACTTTAAAAGACGGACGGCACTTACATTATGCTGAATTTGGAGAACCAAAGGGTAAGCCGGTAATACATTTGCATGGTATCCTTGGTTGTCGTTATGAGCGATTACCTGATGATGAATTAACGACACAACTTGGGGTTAGGCTTATCATTCCAGACCGCCCCGGTTATGGACTATCTAATTATGCACCAGACCACGGTTACCTTGAATTTGCCGATGATCTGCTTGAACTTATTAATTATCTTAAAATAGATACGGTGTCACTCATGGGACATTCCGTTGGTGCAATTTACGCCAGTGCTTTTGCCTATAAATATCCAAAACGTGTACAGCGAATTGCAATGATAAGCTCGACACCACCATTTAGCACCTTTGCAGATTTTACCGGCATTCCGGCCAGTCTTAAATTACTCATTGCGTTTTCCAAGTATTTACCCTCGGCGGCACAAATGATTACTGAAATTGCAATTAAAAATGCCTGTAATAATCCAAAAAAATTTATCGCCAATATTCCTATTAGTGAATATGATCGAAGGCTATTTGCCCAACCATTGTTAACCGAACACATTGAAACTTGTTTACTAGCCGGTAGTAAAGACAATCACTTTGGTTTTGTTCATGACATTCTATTGTCAGCTAAACCTTGGCCTTTTCCTGTTAGTGATATTCAAACGACTATCGACTTTTGGCATGGTACTAATGATCTGCATTCACCTTATAGTAGAATTAAAGCCATTATTGACAGAATTCCTAACAAAAAAATTAAAAAAATTGAAGCTGCCGGACATTTCTTAATTTATGAATATTGGCAGGATATTATAAAGTCACTTATAAACTAAACTCTGTCATAAGTTATAACATGATTTGGATATCCTGAGAAATACTGAAAAATCATATACTTAGTAAAAATGTATTTTAGATTGAATATTGAGCTGAAATCCAGAGTCAGGTTATAATTGCATAGTTGTCATTTATGTAGCAGCACCTTTTTTTAGGCCGATATATAGACAAAACAGTGCTTGTCCTGAGTCAGATTAAATAACTCTAATTTTCATAAATTAATGATTTCAGAGGACAAAATTCTACCAGAGCGGTAGAATAACGAACTTTAGAGATGTTCATCAGAATTTTGTTGAGCTGTAAATATAAGTCTCAATGAGGGGTTTAATTTAACAAATATCCCCAATAATAGTTACCTTAGCCATAAATTAAAATTTTAATAATTTAAGAATAGTGAAATCATGTTAAAGAAAATTGTTACCAAAATATTTGGCAGTAGAAATGACCGATACATTAAATTACTTCGACGTGAAGTAGATGTAATCAATGGCTTAGAAAAAGAATTTAAAGCTCTGACAGATGAACAATTAAAATCAAAAACACAAGAATTTCGAGATAGACTGGCAAAGGGTGAAACGCTTGATGAAGTATTAAATGAAGCATTTGCATTAGTTCGTGAAGCAAGCACACGTATAATGGGTATGCGACATTATGATGTGCAGCTAATTGGCGCAATGGTTTTAGATAAAGGTAAAATCAGTGAAATGCGTACAGGTGAAGGCAAGACCTTAATGTCTACCCTTGCGGCATATCTAAATGCGCTACCGAGTAAAGGTGTGCATATTGTAACGGTTAATGATTATCTCGCAAGCCGTGATGCTAAATGGATGGAGCCGTTATATAATTTTTTAGATTTAACAGTAGGCGTCATCGTGTCAGAAATGTCACATGAAGATAAACAAGCGGCATATGCTGCAGATATTACCTATGGCACCAATAATGAATACGGTTTTGATTATCTGCGCGATAACATGGCCTTTAGTATGGCCGATAAAGTTCAGCGTGGTCATGCCTTCGCGATTATCGATGAGGTTGATTCAATATTAATTGATGAAGCCAGAACACCATTAATTATTTCCGGTCCTGCTGATGAAAGCTCTGAATTTTATCAAGCCATTAATGATTTTATTCCCGTCTTAACGAAGCAAGAAAAAGAAGACGGTCCTGGAGATTATTCAGTTGAAGAAAAGAATAAACAAATATTTTTAACTGAGGATGGACATCAAAATGTTGAAGATATTTTAATTGAAAAAAATATATTAAAGGAAGGTGAAAGCCTATATGACGCATCAAATATTGCGTTAATGCATCATATAATAGCTGCACTTCGAGCACACGTATTATTCGCAATAGACGTAGATTATATTGTGAATAATAATGAAATTGTTATCGTTGATGAATTTACCGGAAGAACCATGCCGGGTCGTCGTTGGTCTGATGGTTTGCATCAGGCAATCGAGGCAAAAGAAGGTGTTGTCATTCAACAAGAAAATCAAACTTTAGCATCCATTACATTTCAGAATTATTTTCGTATTTACGATAAATTGTCCGGTATGACTGGTACTGCCGATACCGAAGCCTATGAATTTCAATCAATTTATGGTCTTGAAGTAGTGGTTATACCAACGCATAAAAGTATGGTTCGTATTGATAATGTCGATCAAATATATTTAACGGCAAAAGAAAAATATCAAGCAATTATGATGGATATACAAGATTGCCAAAAACGCGGACAACCGGTTTTAGTGGGTACAGCGTCTATTGATGTTTCTGAATATTTATCAACATTATTAAAAAATAATAAAATTAAGCACGAAGTACTTAATGCCAAACAGCACGAACGCGAAGCAGATATTATTGCGCAAGCCGGAAATGTTGGTGCGGTAACCATTGCCACCAATATGGCAGGCCGTGGTACAGATATTGTTTTAGGTGGTAATCTCGATGTTGAGCTAGCCAAAAGTTCTAATGCCAGTGAAATTGAAATAGAAAAAATAAAACATGATTGGCAAGAAAGACACAATAATGTTTTAAAAAATGGTGGTTTACATATAGTAGGCACAGAACGCCACGAATCGCGTCGAATCGATAATCAATTACGTGGACGTTCCGGAAGACAAGGTGATGCCGGTTCTAGTCGATTTTATTTGTCTTTAGAAGATAACTTAATGCGAATTTTTGCCTCAGAGAAAATTTCTGGGCTTATGCAAAGATTGGGTATGGAAGAAGGCGAAGCCATTGAACATCCTTGGGTTAGTAAGGCGATAGAAAATGCACAACGCAAAGTTGAAGGACACAATTTTGATAGTCGCAAGCAACTATTAGAATACGATGACGTCGCTAATGATCAACGTAAAGTGATTTACCAACAACGTAATGAGTTAATGGAAGACGAGGATATCTCGGGTGCAATAACAGCAATTCGAACAGATGTGATTCATAATGTAGCAAATGGTTATGTGCCACCTAATAGTATGGAAGAACAGTGGGATATCGCAGGACTAGAAGAAGCTTTATCTGGCGAGTTTGGCATACAAATGGATTTACAGAGTATGTTAAAAAAAGATGACTCTCTAAATGAACAAAGTCTTCTTGATGCAATTGTAGATGAAAGCAATCGCTTATATAAAGCCAAAGAAGACGATGTTGGTGCTGAAGTATTACGTTATGTAGAAAAGCAAATAATGTTACAAGTATTAGATCGCGAGTGGAAAGAGCATTTATCAACAATGGATTACCTGCGACAAGGAATTCATTTACGTGGTTATGCACAAAAAAATCCAAAGCAAGAATATAAACGTGAGTCATTCCAAATGTTCTCCGATATGCTTGATGCAATTAAACATGAAGTTGCAACAGTGATGAGTAAAATTCAAATTCGAAGTGAAGAAGATGCAGAAGCAGTTGAAGCACAGCGTAGAGCACAAGAAGGTCAAATGGAGTTTCAACATGCACAAAGTAGCGCACTTTCTCATGAGCTTGAAAATACAAACGAACAAGAAGAACAGACTAAACCATTTGTTCGGGATGGTAAGAAAGTTGGTAGAAATGAACCTTGTCCATGTGGTTCGGGTAAAAAATACAAACAATGTCACGGTAAGTTATGATTAGTTCTTCTCTATGATCTCGAATATTGTAGCAAATTCTAAAAAATTAAATTTATTACCGATAGCAGGAATAAAATTAGGCACGACATGCGCTAATATAAAATATCCAAATCGAAAAGACTTAGTTTTAATTGAGCTAAGTGACTCGACATCAACAGCGGCAGTATTCACAAAAAACCAATTTTGTGCAGCACCGGTAATTATATCAAAACAACATTTACAAGAATCAAATCCACGTTATTTATTGATTAATACCGGTAATGCGAATGCTGGAACAGGACAAAGAGGTCTAGATGACTCGAAACAAACCTGCTTAGCAGTAGCTTCAAGTGCAAACTGTAATGAGAATCAAGTATTGGTTTTTTCTACTGGTGTTATTGGTGAAAATCTTGCAATGGATAAAATTTTAGCTGGCATACCGCAATCGTATCGTAATTTATCTGACACTTCTCAAAGTTGGGCCGATGCCGCACAGGGCATAATGACGACAGATACTGTAGCAAAAGGACATTCCACACAACTAACAATTGCAGGAAAAGCAATTACGATTACCGGGATAGCAAAAGGCTCCGGTATGATTCGTCCTGACATGGCAACCATGCTTGCCTATATTGCTACGGATGCTAAAGTTAAAAGCAGTTTATTACAGCAATGCTTACAAAATGCAGTAGACAAATCGTTTAACCGAATAACTGTAGATGGTGATACATCAACTAATGATTCCTGCTTATTATTAGCCAGTGGAGCATCTAAGGTAGAAATTACAGCAGATAACATGTTTGATTTTCAGCTAGCATTAACCCAACTGTGTGAAAACCTAGCGAAAGATATGATACGCGACGGTGAAGGAGCTACAAAATTAATAACACTCAATATTATTAATGGAAGCGAACAACAAGAATGTATCGATTTGGCATATTTAATAGCTCATTCACCACTAGTTAAAACAGCTTTCTTTGCTAGTGATCCGAATTGGGGTCGTTTATTAGCCGTAGTTGGAAGAGCCGACATTAAAAATTTGGATTTAACAAAAATAAAAATCTATTTAGATGATTTATGCATAGTATCTAACGGTGGACGTGATTCAGGCTATACTGAAGAAGTAGCACAAAAAATAATGGACCAAACGGAAATCACAGTGACAGTTGATCTTGCTCGAAGTGATAATGACAAGAACCAAGCAACTGTTTGGACTTGTGATTTTTCAACAGAATACGTTCGTATTAATGCGGAATACCGTACATGAGTAAAATCACCCAATTACACAAAAAAGACATTGTTTATGTTGCTGTTGCAGTTATACGTGATGAACACGGTAGAATACTCATAGCAAAAAGACATGCCTTTCAAGACCAAGGTGGTTTATGGGAATTTCCTGGTGGCAAATTAAATAAAGATGAACATGTTATTGATGCATTGCAACGTGAAGTTAAAGAAGAAATAAATATAACACTAAATTATTTTCGCCCATTACTCAAAGTGGAACACACTTATCCAAATAAAACGGTGTTGCTCGATGTTTGGTTGGCCGGCGGAATACAGTCAAAGGATGCTATCGGCACCGAAGGACAGGAAATTAAGTGGGTTAGCCCCTCGGAACTAGGCCAATACCAATTTCCTGCAGCAAATCATCAGATAGTGGAGACACTAAGCTTACCAAAATTTCATGTAATTACGGGTGCTTTTGAAAATTCCACTGAGTTCTCTCATAAACTGATGAATGCCTTGCAACTTGGTACTGGCATTGTGCAATTGCGATCAAAAATGGATTGCAAAGAATCGTATTTTGAATTATCCGTCAGGGCAAGATTACTCTGTAAACAACATCGTGCAAAATTAATGTTAAATATTCCTATTGATGAATTTAATTATCACAGTGCTGATGGCATACACTTAACATCCGATGTGCTAATGTCTTTATCACTTCAAGATTTAATACCGTTATATCAGCAAGGCAAGCTGGTATCAGCGTCAACGCATAATCAACAAGAAATTGATAAAGCTAACGAGTTACTTTTAAATTATATATTTATATCACCGGTAAATAAAACCAATAGTCATCCTCAGGCAACACCGCTTGGTTTAGAGAAATTTACTCAACTGTGTCAATCATCACAATGCGGAGTATATGCATTAGGTGGTGTGAATAAAGATGATATCGAAACAATAATGACAGCTGGTGGGGACGGTATTGCAGCGATTAATTCATTTTGGCGAGATTAAATTGGGTTAAACACTAAAATTATATAAGCCGTTTTTAGGATTGAGTAATACGAGTTAATGGTATCATTATTAAATAAATTTTTTTCTCTACTATTTTGTCTGACACTATTATTTTTAAATTCGTGTACTGAAAAAAAACCTGATCCAATAAAAGTTAATTATAGCACGATAACACAATGTGCATTAAATGCTAGGTGGTGTAAGTCACTCAATAAACACGATTCAATAGCGGTGCAGTTTCCCAATAAAATCGAATACCTTAAAACATTTCAAGTAAAAGTAAAAACGACTATAAAAAACATTAAAAAGTTACAAATTCAATTTGCAATGAAAAATATGCAAATGACAAAAAATAGTTTTATTCTCCAAAAAAATACTGAATCAAAAAAAGCTTATTGGGTTACTGATATTATACTTCCTATGTGTATTTCAGGCCGGCATGATTGGTTAGTAACGGTTGTCGCTAGTGTTGACGACCAATATGTAGAGCGTTTTTTCAAAATTAAAATAGTGAAATGATATTGATAGCAATAAATTTAAGTAAACAGTCATCGAATAAAGCACTTAATACTAAGCATTAGAGCCATTAATCCAGTTTTTCCATTTATTGTATAAGGGCAAGTTAACTGCGGCCATGACCGACCTACTATTAAGTTGCGGTATAAAAACAGGTTCTTCATCTAAAGTGCAAGCATAACCACCGGCTTTTTGAAAAATATAATGACCTGCTGAGTAATCCCAAATATGTTGTTTGCCGTGTAAATAAACATGACCACGATTAGCCGCTAACCAACACCAATCTAAAGCCGATGCACCAAAGTTTCTTTGTGATGCAAAACCTTGATGTTGGAGGAGCTTAACGGCTAAACTATTTTTAAGTCGCTTGAAATCAATAATAGCGATAGCTTGGTTTAGTGCTGTTATATTCCGTGAACATTGTAATGGTTTATTATTGAGTAAGGCAGGTTCTTGTTCTGTTGCTGTAAACAGCTCGTCTCGTATCGGATCATAGACCAAGCCTATTATAATTTTTGCTTGATGAATTAACGATAAGGATACAGCAAAATACGGAATACCAGCAGCATAGTTACTCGTACCGTCTAAAGGATCTAAACACCATATTGGCATGTCACTATGGATGGCGCTGTTTTGCTCTTCACGGGTCATTTCCTCAGAAAGTACTATTGAAAGGGGAAATTTTGCAAGTAATTCACGCGAAATTCGTTTCTGCATCGCTAGATCAGATTGTGTGACAATGCTGCCATCTGTTTTTAACTGCTTTTTCACTTTTGAAAAACGTGATAATAACTCATCAATCGCGGCGGTTTTGATTATGTGCTTGACTGTATTTATGTCGTTATGCATTTGAATTTTATTTTAGTGTAATAAATAGCAAGTCTATCCGACTAACTATGAAGAACATATATTTTTAAACGATAGTTATTTGTTAATGAATAAAAAATAAGCTATTGAGCCAAATTATTAGTAATAACAAATTTAAACAAGGAGCGTATATTAACATGTTAGATTTTAAAATAATAATCCCTATTAGTATTATATCACTATCGTTACTAAAAAGTGTGTATGCGGTTGAATTGACCCCATTAGAGAAATTTCAACGATATGAATTAGCTGCAACGACATCTGTCACTCATATCGTTGTTAAGTTTAAAGAAGGAACTGGAATAAGGCTACGAAATGGTAGTTTGCGTCGAGTCGCTCGGTTGAACTCAACTTTGCCGACAAACATCACGATACCAATAATAGCCAATGATGTTGCTGTATTATTACAAATAGCGAATTCCAGTGGTTATTCTTTTGAGCGGCTATTTAGTTTAACCGAAAAAAAATTAGAAGACTTGAAAATCTCAGGTGAGGCTACTAGTCAAACAAAATTAAACAGCTTAAATTTGTATTATCGTATATCTATGGAGTTAGGTAACACCTTTATAAATGTAGAGGATATCTTAAAAAGCATTAATGTTTTGCCAAGTATTGAAATAGCTTATGCCGTACCCGTACCAAGTTTAGCTGTTTCAAGTACCCCTGTATCTCCCGATTTTACGGCCCGACAAGGCTATCTTAATGCACCATCACAAAATGGAATTAATGCAAAATCAGCATGGCAAGTTGTTGGTGGGCGAGGTAAAGGCGTTTCAATTTTTGATGTTGAAGGTGCCTGGCAGCTAACACACGAAGATTTTCCTACGAATATTACCGATCTGCGTTCACATTTGAATGATATTGATTGGCTAAATCACGGTACGGCCGTGCTAGGTATTATGGCAACAAAAGAGAATGCTGCAGGAATTACAGGAATCACCAGCAATGCAACATTTGGTGTCTCTAGTTTTAATGGTGTCGGCATTGCTGATGCTATATCAACTGCGGCTACTAATGCTGGTACTGGTGGAGTTGTATTACTTGAATTACAAACTGGAGGTGCTCCCATCACGGCAAATTGTGATGCGGCTTGTAATCCGAGTCAGTGTGATTTGGTACCCGTTGAATATCAACAAGCAAATTTTGATGTCATACAGACGGCCACTGCAAATGGTGTCATTGTTGTTGAAGCGGCTGGTAATGGCACGGTTGATCTCGATCATCCCGACTTTAATGGTGTATTTGACCGCAATATTCGTGATTCAGGTGCAATTATTGTTGGAGCTAGTTTTTCAAGCAGTAGTCAACCCATGTGCTTTACAAATTTTGGTTCTCGAGTTGATGTTCATGCTTGGGGAGAAAACGTCATGACCACAGGGTATGGCGCTTTATTTAATTCAGGTGCGGATCATCTTTATACCGGTGGTTTTGCAGGAACGTCAAGCGCATCACCGATAGTTGTTGGATCGGTAGCGAGTATACAAGGCGTTCGTTTGGCTAATGGCTTACCGGTATTAAATTCCATTCAAATGCGTAATTTGTTAGTCAGTAGGGGAACGCCACAAACGATAAACACAGCGGTACGGATTGGTCCACTGCCAAATATTAAGGCATCGATAGATTCATTCTTGCTTGGAATGACTCAACCTGTTGATGGTTTACCCTTAGTTGGCAGTAGTGTTGATTTTAGTTGGAATATACCATCAGGTGCCAGTAATATGTGGCTTTATATTGGTAGTAGTTTGGGTGCAGCAGATATTTATAATGCCGAACAAGGCTTAACGTCAACTACTGCAACTGTGACGAATATACCAGTTGATGGTCGAAAAATATATGCCAGACTATATGATTTACAGTCAGGTGTTTGGCAGTCTACCGATTATGTGTATTTGGCATCGGGTATTTCAAGCCCAGTTGACGGTGTTACGCTATCAAATGCCAGTACTAGGTTTAAGTGGAGAGTTCCCCAAGGTTCAATTGATTCTTATTTATATATAGGAACAACGGTAGGGGCAAATGATATATATAATGCTCAACAGCCCATTGATTCGACAGGGGTTACGGTTAACAATCTCCCCGTTGATGGTTCTTTACTTTATGTTCGTTTTTATTATTACCAAGGAGCGTGGTTATTTACCGATTATGTTTATACGGCATCCAATTAATAATTCAGTTGAGTAGCCATAGTACTTACTCAACTGTTTATAACAGAAAAACTTCTGATATTTGTAATAACATATTACGCTTATCTAATGATAAATTTGAATAAATTTCCATTATTCTACGCATATCATCTGGAAATGCAGCACATACAGGGTCTGATTCAACATGTTGTTCATCTAACCAGCCCGTGGTTTTATCCGTAAACTGTTCAGTTTTACGTGATAGCCGGTCCGAAATTTTTTTAAAAGGATTATTAATATATTCATCAATTTTTTTACGTGATAAGCCTACTGCTTTTAAATATTTAGTTAACTCCCCTTTTTTGCTTAGACAGTTATCAATAATATAATTAAAATTTTGGTGCCGAATAGCTTGTAAATCTCGGCCGGTTGCGCGAATGGGGCCTAATCCAAACATTATCCAACACGCCGATGAACCGGTTATTTGTGCTAATACTTTTATATCATCGGGGGAGGGCAGTGATATACCTGCTTCGTAATTACCAAGCCTTCCTGTTCCCCAACTCGAGATTTCATCGAGTAACTGTGATGCAGTTTCAAAGCCTGCCATTTTACGCGCTTGTTTTATGCGTTGGCCAATTTGAACAGTAGTGGGATTTTTTTTGTCTGGCATGAAATTATCCATTTATATTAGCATTGTTTAATAATACAAGATTCTTGAAAATAAATCTCACTTTCTTGAATATGAATGCTCTATATAGTTTAGTGTGAACTCGGATAAACAGTTATCCATTAAAATAAAAAGATAATCAATATAAAGGCGAAAATATAGGGTATAAATGGGGAATAAACTGCAACAGACTGTCTGGCGCCGACACAGTTGTTCTAATGAGGCTCTGTTCAGCTTATTCCCCATAGTGTTCGGTGCTTTAAATGCATATTATGTTGAATTTAATAGGACTTTGCTGTTAATCAATTATTTTTATGTAATACTTACATGATTAACCTTAACGGCTTAATTTTATGAATGCCATACTAAAAAAAGAAAATTTTAACTGGATAACGATTTTATTAGTTGTATTAGTCTTTGTTAATCCGTTGCTCTATTGGGGTGAGTTGCGAGATGCTGCTTCATTGCCTCGTCATATATTATTAGCACTATTTTCGAGTGTTGGTTTTTGTATTTGGGTAATAACATCGTATAAAAATAAAAAGCCTATTGTTATTCATATTGTTTTTATTCCTATATTAATTTTTTTGGTTTGGTCTGCGTTATCGTTGACATGGACAGTTGACATTAAAAATGGTGTTATTGAACTGATACAACTAGTCAGTTTAATGGTTATTGCATTTATAACATCACAGCTAATAAGCAAAGAGCGTTTGATAATTATAGCTGCGGCATCTGTCATCAGTGCCGCGATTGTGTCTTTCATCGGCATCCAACAATATTTTAATTTTAACCCGTTTAATTATATTCAACTCTCTGAACCTGCTTCGACATTTACTGTTACTAATTTAGTTTCTATATACTTGGATTTAATTGTTCCAGTTGCCTTCATGTTTTTTTTATCAGCGGATAAAAGGCATTTTCGCTGGATTTTTGCATTATGTTTTAGTTTAAGTTTATCATTTTTGTTATTGTCACGAACTAGGGGTTCATGGATAGGATTATTTATTGCGATAATAGTATTGGTTTTTATATTATATAAAAATTTGGATTTGAGGCGTGAAATATATGCAAAAATAAAAAACCGTAAATACCTTTTAATTTTTTCACTTGCAATTCCAATAATAATACTAAATATACCAGGCAACACCTATAAGGGTGGTTATTCAAAATTAAGTTATGATGAATCAGCAGGTATTCGATTAACAGCCTACGTTAATTCAATGTCGATGATAAAAGATAAACCGATTTTGGGTACTGGTATAGGTGGCTTTAGAATTGGTTTTAGACCTTATATGTTTGATACTTTGCCATTAAAACAAGCAGATGAAGATATTAATTTATTGAGGTTACATAGTGATCCCCTACAGTATATTGTGGAACTAGGGGCTCCTATCGGTTTACTTGTTATTTTTACTTATCTATTTATAATGATTTTAATCTGGCAGCTTATTAATAAAGAAGACAATAATAGAATAAAGTTAATTTATATTGGTATTTTTTTATCGCTTTTGGCCAGTGGAGCTCATTCATGGGTTGATTTTCCATTACGAAAACCAAGTTCGGCTATTCAAGTTAGTATTTGGGTTGGGGCTTTGATTGGATTACATATGGTTTTTTTAAAGTCAAAAAAAATTGTAGCGAGCAAGTTTATTTTCGTTTCGTTATTTCTTGTTTCTGTTGCTCTAATTTTAATAAATATTGTATTTTATAATAATTATGCTGAAAGTAATGTTTATCTGAATAAAGCTCAAAAAAGTATGCTAGCCAGTGATTGTAATAGTGCTAAAAATTTTATTAAAGTATCATATGAAAAATTTGGTTTTGATTTTTTGGCTAATAGCAACTTAGTTCAAATTTTTAGTTTTTGCGGTGCAGAATTACCAGAAAAATTATACGTGATGAACTTGGTTCTTAATTTTAATCCGACTAATACTCGGGCACTAATTACACGAGGTAACTTGTATTTATCCAGTGGAAATTTGAATATGGCTAAACAAGATTTTGAAAAATTAATAAAAATTTTACCTAATAGAGCAGGTGGCTATTTTGGCTTAGGAAATATTGCGTTAGTAATGAAACAATATAAAGTAGCAAAAAAGTACTATCGTATTGCAATAAAGAAAAACACTATCGCTCAAAATTATTTTTTATCAGGCCCTGTAAAAAATCACAAGGCAAATATTTTAAATGTTAGGCAATTAAAAAATATTAATATTAACCTAAAAAATGTGGAACAATACTTATTACAAAAAAATTACTAGAATATATACAATTATTTTATTAAAATAGTAAAAGTAGTAAATTTAAAAAAGATATAATCGTTTGGAGTTAATATGGAAAAATTCAAAGCATTTTTTACAAAAGAAAAAATACATGCCTTTTTGATTCATTTAGGGTTAAGTTTAATTATATTTGCTGGTTTATTGTATTTCATCTTGGTTGAATGGTATCCACAACCCTTATTTCGGACTGATGGTGGTTGGCAGGGAATTCGGCTTATTGCATTTGTTGATATTGTCTTAGGGCCATTGTTAACTTTGGTGGTTTATAAACAGGGCAAGGCTAAACTAAAATTAGATTTATTCATTATCGCCATTATTCAATTTTCAGCCCTTATATCGGGAACTATCGTAGTTTATGGTGAACATCCAGTTGCTATTGTAATTATGGATAACCGTCTTAATCCTATTACAGCGGATCAAGTTAGGGAAGCGGGAATTACAATTGCATCACTTAAAAACTATAGTGATTTACACCCACCGATGATATTCGTAAATTTGCCTCAAGATCCGGATAAATTATTAAAGTTACGTACTAAAACCATGGCTGAGGGAAAAGATTTAAGGTTAAACGGTAATCTGTATGAAAAGTTAACTCAAGAGAATAAACAAAAACTAATTCGAGATGCTATGTCGGTGGATGCTTTTCTCGAGAATAAAAAAATGGGTCCTAAAAAGGATAAGGCCGTAGCAATATACCAGAAATTTTTAGAAGAAAATAAATTTAAAGATCGTTCATTAATCTTTTTCCCATTGTATTCGCGTTATGAATTTGGTATTGCTGTTTTAGATAAAGCTACGTTTGAAATGCTGGATATATTGGATATTTTTCCACCACAGGTTGGTGATGTAATCCAAAAATTAAATTGATCTAACGTGGCTCACAGATTTTTCTATTGTCACTTGCCCATTCACCAAGATCAATTAATTGACACCGCTCACTGCAAAATGGGCGGTGTTTATTTTCTTTTATCCATGATACTAATTTTTGACAGGTGGGGCACTTTACTTTAGTAGTCATACAGCACAACATCCTAGTTGAAATGGAATGTTTTCCATAAGTTGCTTTGGTCTATTATTATATTGATTATTCGTTATTGCTAAAAAATGAATACTAAAGCGATGCTTACCCGCACTAATTTCACAAAAATAATTTACATTTTTGGGTAAAATGACTCGTATCATTTGGTAAGGATGTTTAGGGTTTAGATTTTGTTGATAAAAACCATTTTCAGCAATTTGGTCTTCAATTAAAGTGCTTTGACGAATGATACCAAGCAATAAATTGATAGCATATTGAATATCGGATATTGATAAAAACAACTCTTTGAGAGCATTTTTTTGTATTTCGACATCGGAGTTAAGCCAATGATGAAAGATGGGAAGATCGAAACTACATATTCCACCCACTAAACTATTTCGTTTAACTAAACTTTTTAAAATTTCTTGTTCGCGTAAAACTTGTCCTAATTGGCCTTGAGTATTAATGATGTTTTGAGAGGACTTTTCTAAATTGTTAAGTGTTTCGTTTAAGGTATTAGTATTGACACCGGGACTATTACTTAGTTTAGCTAAATTACTTTGATTTCGTTCTAATTCTTTTAAAATATCGGTTTTGAGATCAGATCGATTTAATAATTCTAATATTTCTGCTAGTACCATCATCGTCATTCGGGTATGCGGTTCTGAATTAGAGTTAATGTATTCTTGAGTTCTTATAAATAATTGTTCAAGGCGGATAAATGCCCGGACGCGTTCATTGAGAGGTTGTTCATATAAAATGGTTTTTAACATAGCTGCATTCTAGCAGATTTTATGTTATTACGTTTATTTGAATTTATAGCGGTTTGATTGAGACAAAATTAAGTATTTTTCGTGATAATTTTTGATTTGAGAATAACAAAAATCAAGATCAGAATTATTTTCGATTACATCGTCTACTTTTGAAATTCTTTCTGTTCGAGATATTTGGTTTGCAATTATTGCTAGACTTTGTTCTCGAGAAATATTATCACGTAACATTGTTCGTTCAATTTGTTGTTGCTCGGCACAATCGACGAGTAAGATGCGATCGATTGGGTAATTAGATTTTGTTTCTAAAAGTAAGGGTATTACGATAACGGTATAGGGTACTTTGTTGGGGTTGGCTTTGTTTTTTTGAGTAAGAGACGTTAGCTGCTGCAATACTGCTGCGTGTATTTTGGGGTGTAAAATGGCTTCTAGTTGCTGGCGTCTCTCCGTAGAATTAAAAATGATTTCGCGTAAACGATGACGCTTTAAGTTTTTGTTTTGATCTATGATGTCGTCGCCAAAAATATCGATTATTTCTGTTAAAGCAGGAGAGTTTGGTTCAACCAAATTTCTGGAGATTATATCGGTATCAATAACAGGGATCCCTAAGTTTTCAAAATAGCGTGAAACTTGGGTTTTACCGCAGGCAATACCACCTGTTAGTCCTATAATGAGCATAGCGATATATTAATTGTTTTATTATTTTGATTCTAGTGCTTATCTTATTGATAATAGTATAGCTTTATTGTTTCACCCCACATCATCACTACCCAGCCTGCAAACGCGAGATAAGGGCCAAATGGAATCGGTTTACTTCTTTCTTGAATTTTTAAAATAATTAATGTAATGCCAACTATTGCACCAGTAAGAGATGATATTAATATAATCATTAACAATGATTGCCAGCCAAACCAAGCCCCAAGTAGGGCTAATAATTTAAAATCACCATAGCCCATACCTTCTTTTCCTGTTACTAGCTTGAATATCTTATATAAAGACCAAAAAGCCAAATAACCAAGACTAGCCCCTAACACAGCATCGAATAATGGTATGGTTTTAAAGTAGGCATTAAATAATAATCCAGCCCAGAGCAGAGGAAGCGTAATTTCATCGGGTAAAAATTGGTGGTCATAGTCAATCATACTGAGGGCAATCAACGCCCAGGAAAGCACTATCATGGCTATAGCGGTCATTGTGACGCCAAACTTCATTGCAACTATTAATGCAATCGTTGCGCAGAATAGCTCAATTAATGGATATCGAACTGATATCTTGGTATTACATTCACGGCATTTACCTTTTAAAAATACATAACTGATTACGGGGATATTTTCAATTGCGGAAATTAAGTGGCCACATTCGGGACAGGTTGATCGTGGGGTACTGAGATTATATTTTGTTACTGGAGTATCACCCTCTTTTGAGTCTAGCTGAGGTTTATTATTAATTTCATTTAAGAATTCTTCGCAATCCGATTGCCAAGTTTTTTTAAGTATTTTTGGCAATCGGTATATAACAACATTGATAAAGCTACCAATGAGTAGACCTAGAATGAATATGAAAGAATAGAACAGCGTTGGTTCATTTTGAAATAGCGTTATTATCGCCATGCATATTCGCTCTAGTTATTATAGTCTAAGGTTTTTTTTAACCCCCAACCACTTTACCCATTTGAAAGATTGGCATATACATCGCAATCACTAAGCCACCAATGAGTCCACCTAAAAATACCATAATAAAGGGTTCGATTAAGCTACTCATATTTTCAACGGCATCATCAACTTCTGCTTCGTAGAAATCGGCTACTTTACCTAACATGATATCAATCGAGCCCGATTCTTCACCAATCGCGGTCATTTGCACCACCATATTCGGAAACAGGTTTACATTACGCATGGCAACATTAAGCTGGGTACCTGTTGCAACCTCATCTCGAATTCTTTTTACCGCTTCACCATAAACAACATTACCAACCGCGCCCGAGACAGAATCCATGGCTTCAACCAGTGGTACACCTGCGGCAAACATGGTGGCTAATGTTCGAGCATATCGAGCTATAGCGGCCTTTCTAACAATTGTGCCGAGTATTGGCAGTTTTAACATGACTTTATCCATACCATGGTTAAATGCTAATGATTTTTTCTTTAGCTGCATGACGCCATATACCGCTCCACCAATAATGACAAACATAATAAGCCAATAGCTTTGAAAAAACTTTGACATTGCTATAACAAATTTAGTTGGAGCCGGCAAATCAGCACCAAATCCAGCAAATAAGTCTTCAAATTGGGGAATAACTTTAAGCATTAATAATGTTGTAATCAATAATGAAACCACAATAATCGCTGCTGGGTAGGTCATTGCTTTTTTAATTTTAGCTTTAATGGCCTCGGTTTTTTCTTTGTATGTAGCAACCTTATCCAGAATATTATCTAAGATACCCGCATGCTCACCGGCTCGAACCAAGTTACAAAATAACTCATCGAAGTGATAGGGGTGTTTGGCTAAAGAGTCTGATAAATTACTGCCGCCTTCAATATCGGTTTTAACTTTTAGTAATAAATCTTGCATGCCTTTATTTTCGTGACCTTTGCCGATAATTTCAAAAGATTGCACAAGGGGCACACCGGCATTCATCATGGTGGATAACTGACGTGCAAAAATAGAAATATCGGCTGCTTTAACTTTAGTCTTGCCACCACCAAATAAGGGTTTGGATTTTTTACGGACTTTTGTTGGGTTAATTCCCTGACGCCTAAGATTTGCTTTCACTAAGGCAATATTGCTTCCAGGTGACTCACCCTTTACTTTTTGCCCTTTCCTATCTTTTCCTTCCCATAGAAAGGTTGCTTGGCTTGCTGCTTTGGCCATATTAATACACCTGTTTTGATGTTATTGACTATTGTAGACTGAATCTTAATTTATACCTATATAATAGCGATTTTACGGCTATTCTTTCGTGACTCGGTTCACTTCATCAAGCGTTGTTACGCCATCCGCTACTTTTTTAAGCCCCGAAATTCTTAAATCGGGGATACCTTCTTTTAAGGATTGATCCGCCAACTGCATAGAGTTACCACCTTCCATAATGATGCGTCCCATACTTTCTGATATTGGCATGACTTGATAAATACCCACTCGACCTTTATAACCATTGTTGCATTGATCACAACCAACATTGCCATACAGAGTGAAGCCTTTTTTAATTTGCGCAGCAGTAAAACCTTCTTGCGCAAGCGCTTCATTGGGGATATCTAATTTTTTCTTACAATGCGTGCAAAGTCGTCTGGCAAGTCGCTGCGCAACGATAAGGTTGACAGCGGATGCGATACTATAAGCCGGAATCCCCATATTCACTAATCGAGTTAATGTTTGTGGTGCATCATTGGTATGCAATGTCGAGAGCACCATATGACCTGTTTGTGAGGCTTTAATTGCAATTTCTGCGGTTTCCTTATCTCGTATTTCACCCACTAGGATAATGTCGGGATCTTGTCTCAAAAATGCTTTTAATGCACTGGAAAAATCCAAACCAACCTTGGGGTTAACATTAACCTGATTGATTCCGGCTAAATTGATTTCAACAGGGTCTTCAGCCGTTGATATATTGGAATCGGCTACATTGAGAATATTAACAGCGGTATAAAGCGTAACGGTTTTACCACTACCGGTTGGCCCAGTAACTAATACCATGCCATAGGGTTTTATAATGGCTTCCATAAACAGCTTTTTTTGGTGTTCTTCAAAACCGAGTTTGTCGACACCTAATTTGGCAGAATTGGGATCCAATATACGCAATACAATTTTTTCACCAAAAAGTGTTGGACAAGTATTCACCCGAAAATCAATCGAACGATTTTTCGAGAGATGCATTTTAATACGACCATCTTGGGGAACTCGACGTTCAGAAATATCCAAGCGTGACATAACTTTGAGTCGAGCAGATAATCGAGGTGCCATGGCAACAGGGGGGGAGGCGACTTCGGCTAAAATACCGTCTTGTCGGAATCGAACACGATAGGATTTTTCATAAGGCTCAAAATGAATATCAGAAGCGCCTTTATTAATGGCATCTAATAATACTTTATTCACAAACCGAACCACCGGAGTATCATCCGCTTCGGACTCGCTAACATCCGAACCACCATCGTCTGATTCATCAGCAAATTCAACGTCATCGTAATCACCATCAGCCAAATCCGATAGGCTGGTGTCATTATCTTCCATTGCTTTATCGATAATCTTTTTAAGCTTATCATCTTCTACTAGGATGGCTTCAACGGTCATACCTACGTGAAACTTTATTTCATCAAGTGCTTGTAAATTAATGGGGTCGGATACCGCGACAAATAACCGTGTGCCACGTTTATAAATGGGTAAAACTTGATGTTGCCGAACGAGCTTTTCTTTAACAATTTTAACGATATCGTGTTCGATATCAATGGCGGCCAAATCCAGTAGCGGCATACCAAATTCGTGTGCGGCGGCATTAGCAACTTGCATTCCACTGGCAATTTTTTTATCAACCAGATAACTAACCAGCGGCACTTTTTGTTTTAGAGAATCATTAAAAGCTTGTTTAGCAATGACTTCTTCTATAATGCCATCTTGAACAAGACGTAGCGCCAGCCCGTTTAGCTGGATATTTGCACTGGGTGTTGCCACTAAAATTTATCTCCAAAACGCACTATTTTGATTCTTTAAGCTATTTTACACAATTTAATTGTACATTTATTTATAACAAATGATATGTAAATTGTAAGAATATTATTTACTTACAATAGTTTACCTTATTACAAAAATGAAACATAGGCAATGCGTTGCTGTTCTGGTGAACAACAACATACTATTTTATCGGCTGGTTTGGTGGAAAATTGAGTGAAAAATGAGCTTAGATCACGTTATTTAGTTTGTTACAATTTAGTTTTAGTTGCAATAGTACCTTTGCCAGCTAAATTATTGATACCCGTGGCGGTTATTTGATAACTAGTGGCAATTCCAGTTGTGCCAGCAACAATGACATAGCTACAGTTTCGGTTATTAACATTAGCTTCAGAAGGTGACCATAAGCCTTGGCTATTCGTTTCTAAAGCACCCGTGCTACCGCCTTCAAAGTAAGTTCGTTGCTCCAAAAAAAATTCTTCCTGAGCTAGCGCAAGAGAGGCAACTTCTTGTTGGCATTCTTGGGCTCGAGCAGAAGTGACATAACCCGTGTAAGCCGGAATAGCGATTGCGGAAATAATTCCAAGTATTGCTATGACAATCATTAATTCAATAAGTGTCATGCCGTTATTGAGTACTTGTCTATTCTTCATTAGTCATAGAACCTATATAATTTTTGTTAAATTAAGTTTAAGCAAGCAAACATTGTTAGTTATTACATAACCATAAATTAATATTTGTTTGGTTAAAAATAACCTAATACAAAATGAGTAATAGTGTGAATTACTCATTTTGAGACTTAAACAGTTTTTAGTTATTCTGCAGTATATGTATGGGTTATATTAAAATTTGTTGGATAACTATCAGAAGTAGTACCAGTTGGTATTGTCATCCCGAGTGTATATACAGTTCCAGGAACTGGACACCTATCGCCAGCAGCTAAACCAGTATAAACTTGCCCTGCTGAAGCTGTACCACCGTTTACAAATGCTTCAAGGGTAGGATCACCAACTGCTCTTTTGCCACTTGATCTTAAATCGGCTAAAACATCATAACCGAGTTCACAAACACCATTGTTAATTGATGCTTTAGAACCTGCTGCACGAATAAGCGTAATTGCAGTATCAAAATTTACTATAGATTGAGTGACTTTAGTTTGCTTAACATAACCAGTGTAAGCCGGAATCGCAATAGCCGATAAAATACCAATAATTGCCACCACAATCATCAATTCAATTAGGGTAAAACCTCGAGCTTGGGGTAAGTTTTTCATTTAATTTCTCCGTTATTTTAGTGATAAATTTCTTTTTATAGTTAACAGCTTTGATTAAGCTTGCAGCGCTCGCAAATGAATTTGGTTTGTTGTATTCAAAGATTAATTTAAAATAGTTTTTTGAACTGAGTAAACGTAAAATTACGTTAGATAATTTTGCTATGTTAAATTTTCGTATACAACACCAAATTTTTTAGTCCACTTAAAATCGAGTAACTTGCCTGTGTAAATTTGAGTGCTACTACAACTAAACTTTAACGTCGAGTATATCTGTACACTATAACATCGGTAAATAGGGGAATAGAGAAAAACTCAATATAATCATATAGATTGAGTGATATTTGAACGTTTAAAAGTAGATTTGTTTAACTATTGAGCAGGGCTGTTGATTTAATATACAAACAATAATTATTTGATTTGTTTTGTATTATGCTATGCAGAAAATAAATGGCTTTGAATTTATTTATTATTTGCGTTTTATATTTGAATAATTTTTCAATATTTTGCGAGTAATTGTAAAGAGTTTTTAGTCAGCACGTTTTGTACTGCTCATTAAAAAATGGTGGTGCTTCGTAAAGTAAAAATTAACTATTTCGTTTTAGTAACAACCGTCCCTTCACTTGACAATTTATTACTACCCGTAGCCGTTAAGGTATAACCCGTGGCACCCACTAACACAATAACATAAGTACAATTTCTATTGCTGGCTAATGGTTCTGCTGCTGTCCATAAACCTTGGCTTGCAGTCTGAAGGGCGGCAACATTGGCACCGGCAAAATAAACACGTTGTTCTAAGAAAAATTCTTCTTCAGCCAATGCCAGAGAGGCGGCTTCTTGTTGGCATTCTTGGATTCGTGCGGTTCGGATATAACCGGAATAGGCAGGTATAGCGATGGCAGAAATAATTGCGATGATTGCAACAACTATCATTAGTTCTAATAGTGTCATGCCTTTATTGTCGAATTTTATTGTTTTCAATTTGCTAACCTAATGTTGAAATTACAAATCCAGAAATGTAAAAATACAGGATGAGGTTTAACTCATCCTGTAGGGTTCTACGTATTTACAATTACTCAGCAGTAAATATTGGTCCTAAGACATAACCAGCAGGGAAGTCATCAGCAAGCACTGTACCGGTAGGTACTTGTAAGGCGATTGTAACAGTTTCACCCGAAGCTGGACAGGCACCAGCCATACCGGTAATACCAACTTGACCACCAACACCAGGTGCAGTGGCTACATAAGCATCAGAACCTGGAGTACCAACAGCATCTTTATTACTTGACATTAGATCGAGAATAACTGTATACCCTGTTTCACAAGCACCACCACGTGCTTGGGCTTTTGCACCAGCAGCATGGACAACACGCACAGCATTTTCATGGTTACCAACAGCACTACTAACTTTACTTTGTTGGATGTAACCGGTGTAAGCAGGAATAGCAATTGCGGCTAAAATGCCGATGATCGCGACAACAATCATCAGTTCGATTAAGGTAAAACCTTGTGTTTGACGTAAATTTTTCATTAAAACTCTCCGATCCAGTTAATTAAAGTGTTTAAATCTATCTTTTGTTTCAATCCGTTAAAATGTTAGTGGCACAATCCAATGCTCTTGGGCCGACTAACAGTGTTATCTGGCAGCTTCCCGTTGAAGTACTATGCAAACCTTGTTGCAGCTAGCGTGCCAAATGTTTGGGAGAGTTAATGAATTTGCGTATTTTTGCTTTTATTTGTATAACAATTACTAAAATCAATAACTTATAGAGAAATTATTTCTTAAATAGTGGTATTATTTCATTAAAAATAATTATAAATTGTGTTATTAAGCTAGATTGGGTGAACCGATAATGACTTGCAGTGTCATATTGTGACGGTAAGTGTCATATGGGATTTGACGAAATTAATATAAATCTCTAAACCATTATTAATCTTAAAAATTTTAGTGTATTTTTGTTTAAAATATTAAGGAAACTATTCATAATCGATATTATGAAAGAACAAATACCATGATAATACCTATATATAGTCAAACTATACTTAAACTATCCTATGTTTGGTGGAACACGAGCAGCCTTTTATGAATGTCAGTATTGATACAATATCTAAGTTTCGAGTGCCGTCAAACTGGCGAAGTGTGTTGTTGGAATTACCGAATCAACCAGGGTTTTCTAAATTACCCATGATTTTAACGGGGTTAATGATTCTATTATTTACCTCCAGTTTGGCTGAGTTTACTTGGATGTTTTTCAGTGTTGATTCTGCTGTTTTAAATAGTAATCAATCACAACAACGTGTGCGTAAGCTGAATCAAAATTCAAATACTGTTCGATTGCGCGATGTTTCAAAGCTGAGTTTATTTGGTAAGGCTAAAGTAAAAAATGTTGTGGCTAGCGCATCTGAACTTATTAATGCACCAAATACTCAATTAAAACTAACGCTAAAAGGAGTTTTGGCGGTTGATGCGGCAACACGAGCAATTGCTATTATTGCGGATGATCGTGGTAAAGAAAAACATTATGCCATTGGCGCAATGTTACCGGGTAATGCTAAGTTGCATACGATATACGCTGATAGGGTTATTTTATCTCGAGCCGGACGGCTTGAAACATTACGTCTACCAAAAACAAAACTAACAAAAGGTGCTGTTGTGCGTAAAGCGGTAGCACCTAAATCACGCCAAGTTCGTGCCGGTGGTAGTTTGAAATCAATGCGTGATAATTTAATTAAAAACCCTCAAGATGTTTGGAAAAACATTCGTATTGAACCCAAAATGTCTAAGTCGGGTGGTATACAAGGTTACACTTTAAGTCATAAAGATAAGCGGTTAATGCGTAAGCTAGGCATTCGTAAGACGGATATAATAACGTCGGTCAATGGAATGCCATTAAATGACCCAACCAGTTTGTACCAAATTCTTGACGTATTAAAAACCTCACAACAATTGGATCTGTCCATCATTCGCAATGGTGCGCAAGAAACATTGAACATAGATATGATGTAATACAATATGAAACTAAAAATAAATATAAATAGAACTCATAGATTAAACAAAGGATTAATGGATTATATGATCAATCATGGTAAACAGCTGGGTAAAACACTGGCGTTAACTTTTATGATACTTTTTAGTTTGAGTATTAACCCTGTTTCAGCAGCCGATCAACTAACACTCAATTTTACCGACACGGATATTAATGCTGTGATTGGTGCTGTTTCTGAAATGACCGGTCAAAACTTTATTGTTGATCCTCGAGTAAAAGGTAAGGTTACTATTATCTCGAATAAAGCCATGAATGCCGACGATGTTTATCAAGTGTTTTTGTCCATATTAAAAGTACACGGGTTTGCAGCAATTTCTGGAAAACATGTCACCAAAATTGTTCCCGAGGTCAATGCGAAACAAGATGCGGTACCAACATTAACCCGTAGACGTAAAAATGCGGGAGATGAGTTTGTAACGCAGGTTGTGGAAGTTAAGCATGTTAATGCGGCACAACTTGTTCCTATCTTACGCCCACTAGTACCGCAGCGAGGACACCTAGCGGCCTACCCATCATCTAACATACTGGTGATTTCAGATAGTGCTGCAAACATCAACCGCCTAATGACAATTATCCATCGAATTGATCAGGCGACCAGTGATGAGCTTGAAATTATTGAATTAAAATACGCTTCGGCGTCAGAAATTGTTCGAGTTATTAACCAATTAACCCGGCAAGTTGCCAAAGGAGCCGCTAGTTCCGGTGCAAAATTAAAAATTGTTGCTGATGATAGAACCAATAGTATTTTATTAGGTGGTGATAAATCGCGCCGAATCAAATTACGTTCAATCATTGCACACTTGGATACTGAAGTTGATATTGGTGGTGCCACGCATGTTGTGTATCTACATTATGCTAATGCTAAAGACTTAGTTAAAGTATTAACCAGTGTTGGTAAAAATATACAAAAGAAAAGTAAAGGTGGAGCAAAGGCTGGTTCCTCAAGAAGTGCCGCAAATAATACAATATCCATCCAAGCCGATGAAACAACCAATGCACTAGTGATAAATGCACCGCCTGATGTTTTTCGTACATTACGTACTGTTATTCAGAAATTAGATATTAGACGTGCTCAAATATTAATTGAAGGTTTAATTGCCGAGGTTTCGGTTAACTCTGTAGAGTCGTTTGGCGTATCGTGGGGAGCGGCTAAAATTAATGACGCGGGTGCGCTTGCAAATGATGCTCCTGTTGGTGTGGTGAACTTTAATAACTCAATTGAAAGCTTATTATCGACTCCCCCTACAATTGGCAGTGGACTAAGTATTTTAGCAGGGAATTTAACAGGCGCAACTAAAATAGGGGCGTTAATCAATGCATTTGCATCAGATTCTGGAACAAACATTATCTCGACACCATCCATTCTAACAATGGATAATGAAGAATCTGAAATTGTTGTTGCACAACAAGTACCCTTTACCACAGGTAGTTTTTCAAGTACGGGTACCGGTGGTACGACTAATCCGGGTAATCCATTTCAAACAATTGAACGACAAGACGTTGGTTTAACATTAAGAATAACACCGCAAGTAAATGAAGGCGACACCATTAAATTGGATGTGGTGCAAGAGCTTTCACAATTGCTGGGTAGTGCAATTGGAACTCAGCCGATAACAACTAAACGATCAATTAAAACCAGCATTATGGTTGAAGACGGACAAATGATTGCTTTAGGTGGTTTGATCGAGGAGAAGCTTGTCGAAAAAGAAGATAAAGTACCTCTACTGGGTGATATACCGGTCTTAGGGTGGTTATTTAAGTCACAGTCAACATCAACTGAAAAAACAAATTTCATGTTGTTTTTAAGTCCCAAGATTTTAAAAGATGCTGCTATGCAAACCAGTGTGACCGGAGAAAAATATAATTATATTCGAGCGCGCCAGTTGGATATTCGAGAACGAGGGGTGGTGTTGATGTCAGATGATGTTTCTCCGCTATTGCCCGAGTTTAAAGAATTCTTAAAATTACCTAAGCCTTTTGACGAAGATGGACAATCAGAAACTAATAACACATCAGATGAAACAAGCTCAGTAGACGATAATTTAGATGACTCGGCCAGTACCGTAACCCCCCCCGATTTAGAGGATGTCGCATTGGATGAACGCGATAAATTATTATATCAACAAGAGATAATATCCAAAAAAAATAAACAGTCGATATTAAATGGGGATGTATTTTGAATGCTGATCTGAATCAGCCTGGTTTAACCGAGTCAGATGATGACTTAATGTCTGGTATTGATGATGATATCGATACTGGCATAGATTTAACAGCTGAGGGCAAGTTAAGCTCGATGGTAACACCGAACGATGTTAATTCTGTAAATGATTCATTTGGTCTACCTTATAATTTTGCAAAACGTCATGGCGTATTAGTAAAAGAAATACGCGATGGTATTGTTGATATTCGACATCGTCCTCACATTTCGACGCAAACAATAATTGAGTTAAAACGCTATTTATCGGGAACACTTGAACTGCATCAACTATCAGTTGATGAGTTTGATATGATGTTACAAGGAAAATATGAATCGCAATCTAATGATGCGATAAATATGATCGAAGGTTTAGGGGATGAATTTGATCTAGACAGTATTGCAGAGGAACTCGCCGAGCCCGAAGATTTATTAGAATCACAAGATGATGCACCAATTATTCGCTTAATTAATGCCTTATTAACTCAAGCCATTAAAGAAGATGCATCTGATATCCACATCGAACCATTTGAAACTCGAATGATTGTACGTATGCGTGTCGACGGTGTGTTACGTGAAGTATTACAACCCCAAAGAGCTTTGGCACCGTTAATTACTTCTCGAATAAAAATTATGGCAAAACTTGATATTGCTGAAAAACGTCTACCACAAGACGGCCGTATCTCATTACGGATTGCGGGGCGTTCTGTTGATGTTCGGGTTTCCACTTTGCCATCGGGACATGGTGAACGTATTGTAATGCGCTTACTCGATAAACAAGCGGGTCGTTTGGATTTATTTCAACTTGGGATGGCAATGGAAAACCAAGTTGTAATGGATCAACTCATTCATAAACCGCATGGTATTGTGTTAGTTACGGGTCCAACCGGTTCTGGTAAAACCACAACGCTTTATGCCGGAATGCAGCGCTTAAATGATAGTAAATTTAATATTATGACGGTTGAAGATCCGATTGAATACTACATTGATGGCATTGGACAAACTCAGGTTAACACAAAAGTTGATATGAGTTTTGCTCGTGGTTTACGTGCTATTTTACGTCAAGATCCCGATGTGGTGATGGTCGGTGAAATACGAGATTTAGAAACAGCAGAAATTGCAGTTCAAGCGAGCTTAACAGGGCATTTAGTATTTTCAACATTGCATACTAATACCGCAGTTGGTGCTGTTACACGTTTGCGAGATATGGGAGTTGAGCCCTTTCTATTATCATCAAGTTTAATTGGTGTGTTGGCGCAACGATTAGTGCGAAAATTATGCGAGCATTGCAAAGTTCCTCGAACACCAGATGTTGCGGAGTTTGCCGTGTTAGGTTTGGAGCCGAGCGAAGGAATAGAAATTTATGAGCCTATTGGGTGTGATCAATGTAATAACTCCGGTTATCGTGGACGAACGGGTATTTATGAGTTAGTGTCCATTGACGATACATTTCGAACCATGATTCATGATGGTAGTGGTGAACACGAGTTAGAACATTATGCACGTACTAAATCACAGAGCATTCGTAATGACGGCGTACGCCGAGTTTTAGCGGGAGAGACTACGCTTGAAGAAGTTCTTCGTGTCTCGCGAGACGGCTAAATTATGGGAGCTTTTGAATATGCCGCCTACGATAAAAACGGCAAACAGAAAAAGGGTGTTTTAGAAGGCGATTCAGCACGCCAAATTCGTCAAAAATTACGTGAGCAAAGTCTCTATCCTATATCCGTTGATGCTGTTATGGATAAAGAGACTCAAACACCTGGTAATGAAAAAGCATTTAGTATTAAACGTGGTATCAGTGCTTCCGATATGGCATTAATGACACGACAGTTAGCAACATTAACCCGTTGTGGTTTGCCTTTAGATGAGGCGACTGGCACCGTTGCTCGGCAATCTGAAAAACCTCGGCTTAAAAGTTTATTGCTTGGTGTGCGTAGTAAAATTATGGAAGGCCATACCTTGGCTGATAGCTTGGGCAGTTATTCTCATGTTTTTCCCGATTTATATCGTGCAACTGTCGCGGCTGGTGAATCTTCTGGGCATTTAGATTCCGTTTTAGAGCGTTTGGCTGACTATACCGAATCAAAGCACCAGTTAAATCAACGTATAAAATTAGCCATGTTTTATCCAGCAATACTAACGGTGATGGCGTTTACTATTGTTATTGGTTTATTAACCTATGTTGTGCCCCAAATAGTGGGGGTGTTTGATAATACCGGACAAGAATTACCTGGCATAACACAGGCATTGATTGGTGCCAGTGATTTTATTAGAGAAAATTTTTTAATATTGCTCGGGCTCATTGTTGCTGCGGTGATGACATTTATGTCAATGAATAAAAATCCAGTGACTCGAGAAAAAATTCACTTAGTGCAATTAAAAATGCCGGTGGTATCTAAATTAGTTCGAGGTGTTAATACAGCTCGGTTTACCCGAACTTTGAGCATTTTAGTTGCCAGCAGTGTCTCGTTACTCGAAGCGATGCGAATTGCTTCTCAAGTACTAAGTAATATCCCAATGCAAAAAGCGGTAACCGAAGCCACCGAAAAAGTAAAAGAAGGAGCCAGTTTAGCAAAGTCATTAGAGCAAAGTGGTTATTTTCCTCCAATGATGTCGAACTTAATAGCCAGTGGTGAAGTCAGTGGTAATTTAGAAGAAATGTTAGAACGTGCTTCTGAGAATCAGGAAAAAGAATTAGAAGGTTTAATTTCAACAATCATGGGAATGTTAGAGCCCATGTTGATTTTAATTATGGGTGGTGTGGTTCTAATTATAGTATTGGCAATTTTATTACCAATTTTTGATATGAACAGTTTGGTTGGGTAATTTAATGATAGTTAGTTTAACAGTTTGAATAAGATTGAATAGGGAAAAAAAATGAAGATACAAAATCTAAACAAAACAGTGAATCAGCAGAGTGGTTTTACCTTGATTGAGGTAATGGTTGTAGTCGTAATTTTGGCAATTTTAGCCGCAGCAATCGTCCCCAATATTATGAATAAACCCGATGCGGCACGTATAACAGCAGCTAAAGGTGACATTCGTACTTTAGAAAATGCGGCTAGCATGTATAAACTGGATAACTATAATTATCCAAGCACGGATCAAGGTTTAGAATCCTTGGTTATTAAACCCGCTGGAGCACCTGAACCCAAGCATTACAATAAAGGTGGTTATGTGAAAAAAATTAAAAAAGATCCTTGGTCTAACCCTTACCAATATTTGAGCCCTGGTGTTCATGGCGATATTGATATTTATTCTCTAGGGCCAGATCAACAACCGAGTGATGATGATATCGGTAATTGGAATATTGAATAAATCGTAAAGCTATGCGTGCTTTAGTTGACAATAAGGGCTTTACCCTAATTGAGCTTATGGTGGTGGTTGCTCTTATTGGTATCATTATGGGTACCGTGGTTTTATCGGCTGGAGACGGTGGACAATTAGATCGCGTAGAAATTGAAACTAAACGCATGTCGGCCTTGATTAAACTATTAGCCGAAGAAGCAATATTAAAAAATAAAGAATTTGCTGTGGTTGTTGACGAGACTGAGTATAATTTTCAGGTTTTAGATAAAAAAAATAAGTGGAACGATTTAGCCGGTGATGCAGTTTTCCGTAAACGAAAAATGACGGCAAACTCAAAAATTGAAATGACACTAGAAGATTTTGATGTTGATTTTGGTGCGCAGAAAAAAGGTGAGGACATCAGAATATTTTTATTGTCTAGTGGTGAAATGTCACCGTTTGAAATTAAAATCATCGATCTTGAAAGCGAAGATTATTTTACGATTACCGGTTCCTTGGTGGGAGCCTTAAAAATTGAAGGTCCTTTTGAGGCTAACTAATGTTGATCGTATAAATCATAATTTATGAGATTACTATTATGAAAGCTATTAATAAACAAAATAGTATAACAGGATTTACGTTATTAGAAGTTTTAGTTGCTTTAGCTGTGTTATCAATAGCAATGATAGCCTTGGTTAAAACGCCTGTAGCGATTGCCAGTAATCAGAGTTATTTAAAAGCTAAAACTTTTGCTGAATATGTCGCTTTAAATAAAATTGCAGAAATTCATCTAGATCGCAATTTTCCCGCATTGGGCACTAAGCAGGGTTCAGAGTTAATGGCAGGTAAAGAATGGTTTTGGAAATCAAAAATCATTAAAACAAATTCTTTGTTTAAAAATATCCGACGCATAGAATTATCTGTATATGCAGAAGAGGGAGATGATTCATCGGAAATTATTAAAATTATTTCTTTGGTAGGTAATCCAAAGTGACAAAAGTAAAAAATAAATCTGGTTTTACTTTATTAGAGTTACTTATTGCGATGGCAATTTTTGCTACTATTGCTGTTATATCATATAGTGGTTTGTCCTCAATGCTAAAAACAGCAAAGGCAGTTGAAATCGATGCTAATCGTTTAAAAGAAGTTCAAACTGCAATGTTATTTATGCAGCGTGATTTATTGCAAAGTGTTAATCGTTCGGTTAGAGAAGAATATGGTTCTTTTACTAAAGTATTGCAATCGAATGATCAAGGTAATGTGTTACTAGAATTTACACGTGGTGGTCGGCGTAATCCTGCCAATTTTTTACGAAGTTCATTACAGCGCGTAGGTTATGGTATTGATGATGACGAGAACTTAGTGCGTTATATTTGGCCAGTATTAGACAGATCGCAAGATAGTAAAGCAGTAAAACAAGACTTATTAAAAGAAGTAGATAATTTACAATTTCGATTTTTAAATGCCAGCAATACTTGGGCCGAAAGTTGGCCACCAATATCGAGCAACAACAAAACAGTGCCATTACCATTGGCGGTAGAGATTAGTTTTGATTTGAAAGATTGGGGTCGTATCAAAAGGTTAATAGTGTTGCCAAATGGTTAATATTAAACAACAACGTGGAGTAGCATTATTAACCGTTATTTTGATCGTAACATTAATTTCGATTACTGCTATTTCGATGCGGGCGCATCAAGAATTAGACATTCGACGTACAGTAAATGAATTAAATCATGCTCAAGCGGTAGTGTATTTGCAAGGAGCAGAATATTTATCAAAAACTGTTTTAAAAGAGGATGCAAAAAAAAGCAAAATAGACACTCTGGATGAAGACTGGGCGATGGTATTGCCGCCATTTCCAGTTGATGGTGGTACTATTGGAGGTATTTTAGAAGATCTCTCGGGAAAATTTAATATAAATAACTTGGTGGACGCTAAAGGAAAAAAAAGTATTGCCGACCATCGAAGTTTTCAAGTGCTATTAGTTAATTTAAAACTTGACGCAGATATTGCCGATGCAGTGGTTGATTGGATTGATAAAAATGAAACTCCTGAGCCAGGTGGTGCTGAAGATGGTTATTATTTAGGTAAAGATAAGCAACCATACCGTGCTGCAAATCAACTTATAGCGAGTACTACTGAGTTGCTTCGAGTGAAAGGTATTAATTTTAAAGTATTTAATAAAATTAAAAATTTTATTACAGCATTACCAAAAAGAAATTCGATAAATATAAATACGGCAGATAAAGAAGTACTAAGGATGATATCAATCTCAATTAGTGATGCTGATGCTCAAGATATGGTAAAAACGCGAAAAAAAAATGGCTATAAAAAAGTTAGTGATTTGTTGAGTCATAGTTCTTTATCAAGCTTAAACGCGGAAGCTAAAGGCAAACTTATTAAGTTAGATGTTAAGTCTGATTATTTTTTATTAACATCAACTGCAATTATTGGACAACTAGAAATACGCATGAAAAGCATATTAAATAGAAATGATAAAAAGAAGGTTACTGTTTTAGTACGTTCTCAGGGTGAATTATAAATGGCGCGTCTTTTATTTATACGCATTAATGAAATTCAATTAACATCTGCCGATATCGAGGCGGCTAATTGGGTTTTAGTTGATAAGAACGATCCGCAACAAATTATTGATAAAGGCACGTTGTATGATCCACCAACACTAAGCCTTGGTGATAAAGCGATTGTGTGTATTCCAGCTTCTAAACTGATGTTAACGAAAGTTTCGTTACCAAATAGTAATATAAATCGTCTACGTAAAATTGTACCTTTTACCTTTGAAGATTTAATTTTAGATGATATTGAAGATGTTCATTTTGCCATTGCGGATGTTGCAGTAGAAAGCGATACTGCTGTAGCCGTTATTCAAAAATCATTATTAGATGACAATTTGAGTGCTATTGATGCTCTTGGAATCAATCCTACAGTAATGTTGCCCGACTGTTTATGCATACCTTTTGCAGAAAATACTTGGACGGTATTTGTTGAAGACGATATTGCCTTGGTTAGAACCGACAAAGATACCGGGTTTACTTGTGCTATTGATATTCTTGAATTAATGCTTTCACAACATTTAAAAGAAGAAGGCATCACAGAACCTGAGAACATTAAGTCTTATAACGTACCTCAAGAAATACAAAATAACATAATAAATATTTCATTTGAAACTTCAGTTGAATTTTCAACATATGAAGTTTCAGGAAATACTGAAATGTTATTTTTAGAGCAATATTTAGCAAGTACCCCTAGTTTAAACCTGTTGCAAGGTAGCTATAGTCGCAGGCAAAAAATGGGGCAACAATTTAAGCCTTGGATTCCTGTAGTAGGTTTACTGGCAGCATGGTTAGTTTTAGCATTACTGATTGATATAGTTAATTATAATAAAATGTCTTCTACGATTACTGCATTACGGCAGGAACAAACAAAAATTTATAAAAGTATTTTCCCTAAGGCCAAAAAAATTATTGCACCACGAAAGCAAATGGAAGCGACTTTAAAACAATTGCGTAAAAAAGCTGGTAAAAATTCAAGCAGCGCTACTACAATGCTTACCTTATCAGCCAAAATTTTAAAAAAGTATATTGTAAGTATTAAGTCGTTACGCTATCGTGATAGTCGTTTAGATATTGATATTCAGTTAAGAAGTTTACAAAAATTAGATGAGCTAAAAGAGCAATTAACAAATAATGGTTTATGGGAAGTTGAAGTATTGTCTGCAACATCGCGTGATAAGTTTGTCGAAAGTAGAATACAAATTAAGGGATAATAGATATGAAAACGTATTTTACAAATTTAAATTCTCGAGAACAAAAGTTAGTGTTAGCTGCAATTTTTTTCGTTTTGTTATATTTACCTTATCAGTTTATTTATGCGCCATTCCAAGATAGTTTAAATAATATGAACACCAAGACTAATGTTGCGCTGAAAAACATCAACTGGATGAAAAGTAAGGCTGCTGAGGTTCGACAACTCACTGGTGCAGGAGGTAGTACACAAAAATCCAAACAATCGTTATTGAGTTTAATCGAAACGACCTCTAAAAAAAGTAAATTAAATAAGAATCTACGTAAAGTACAACCTGCTGGTTCATCAAATGTTAAAGTTTGGTTAGATGAGGTTTCATTTGATGGTTTAATGCAGTGGCTGGATAGTTTGGTTATTACTCATGGGCTGTCTATTCAAGACATCACTGTTGATAAGCAAGCCGAAAATGGTATTGTCAATGCAAGAATTAATATGAGTTTAGAATGAATAATTTACAGATAATGTATCAATCTACAATCGATTTTTTAAAAAATAATTGGAAAATTGTAAGCCTTTCTTTTTTATTATATTGTTTTTTCTTAATAAGTAGTTTACCTGCTAAAATGGCAATTGCGTGGATTATGCCAAAATCAAATTCAGACGTATCAATTGTCGCACCTGAAGGTTCGATTTGGTCGGGTAAATTAGCGAGTGTTGGTACTAAAGGTATTAATGTTAATAACTTTAGGTGGGATTTGAATCTATTCCCGTTGCTATATGGAAATTTAAGTGTTGATTTCATATTTGGTGATAAAGAAACCCGTGGTACTGGTGTTATTAACCTCGCAATGGGCAGTAATCGTATTGAAGTTGAAAATTTAATGGCGAAAATGCCGATTAGTTTTTTACAACCCTTAATGGTTGGTGTTCCTGCAAAGTTAGATGGACAATTATCAGCACATTTTGATTCAATTGTTTATGCACCTGGAGATGAAATACTCGCAAAGGGTAATTTGGTGTGGAATAGTGCGGCTATTACTGTTATGCAAACCGTTCAGTTAGGTGATTTAAAACTATCATTATTACCTAGGGATAAAGGTAGTCATGGTTTATTAAAAGACGCCGGTGGTCCTTTAATACTTGATGGTACGGTACAACTTTCCAATAAGGGGCAATATCAAGCTGCAATTAAAGTTGGAACGCGCTCAACTGCTGAAGCGGCTTTGAAACAAAGTATGCCTTTTTTAGGGCGGGCAGGTGCTGACGGGAAAATTCAAATTCGACGAAGTGGAAGATTACCTTTTTAATATTAAATAACCTGAGGTTAATCAATATCTAATTTTTTAAGTCGGTAACGAAGTTGTCTAAAAGAAATACCTAAAATTTTAGCGGCTGCGGTCTTATTATACTTGGTTTTTTCAAGTGCTTTTATTATAACTTCTCGTTCTTTATTGCTAAGTAACGGGCTTAATGATAATTCATCGTCATGGCTATCTGTAGTTTCGTTTTTTTCAGTCGAGGGTACTGACGTTTTGTTATTGCTTAGTCGTAAATCATTTGATGTAATCTGATTGTCTTCGCACATGGTCATCGCGCGCTCTAAAATATTTTCTAATTCACGAACATTACCTGGAAAATTATAATGTTGTAATAAATTTATAGCATCGCTTGTTATTTTGGGTATTTCTGTTGACCAGCTTTGTGCAATTTTATTTAAAAAATGTCCAACGAGCAACGGAATATCTTCATTATGTTCGCGCAAACTTGGTACATCTATTTCTATTACATTGATACGATAGAATAAGTCTTGTCTAAAGCTGCCACTCTCTACCATGCTTAACAAGTCTTTATGTGTTGCGCTTAATATTCTAACATCAATTGTTATCTCATTTTCAGCACCGACACTTTTAACGGCTTTTTCCTGAATTGCACGTAATAATTTAACTTGCATCGAAATTGGTAGATCAGCAACCTCATCTAAAAATAAGGTTCCTTGATGTGCAGTCTGAAATAATCCAAGTTTATCGCTTGTTGCGCCGGTAAAGCTGCCTTTTATATGTCCAAAAAATTCACTTTCCATTAACTCAGTGGGGATAGCACCACAGTTAACCGGAACAAATGCTTTATCGCTTCTTGAACCTTGCTCGTGGATCATTCGGGCAACAAGTTCCTTACCCGTACCGGATTCGCCTTGTATAAATACTGGTGCTTGACTTCGTGCTAGTTTAACAATAGTTTTTCGAGTTTCAATAATGGCTTGAGATTCTCCTAAAAAATTATTAGTTGATTCATTTTCTTGATTTTCTTTTTTTTCACTGAGTTTTAATGCACTTGATACTAGGCTACGGAGATCGTTAAGATCAACTGGTTTAGAAACAAAATCAAATGCACCAGCTTTTAGCGCTTCGATTGCTAGTTCCATACTGCCATGAGCCGTTATCATTGCGACTGGAGTATCACTATGGTTTTTTTGGATATAGCGTACTAAGTCAATTCCGTTACCATCGGGTAGTTTCATATCGGTAAGGCATAGGTCAAATGTGTGGTCTTGTAACATCAACTTGCCTTGTTTGATACTTTCTGCTGAATTTGAATCAATTCCCATACGTGATAAGGTGATCTCGAGCAACTCTCTGATATCAGGTTCGTCATCAATAATTAACACATATGATTTTGTCTGCATTTTAATCTTCTTTAGTTAATGTGTTTTCGAGGGTCTTGAAATGTTAGTCTAAAACAACTACCACCCTTGTCTACAGCTATATAAGTTAAATGCGCTTGGTTTGATTCTGCTAATTCTCGTGATAAATATAATCCGAGACCGGTTCCTTCATTTGAAGTTGTATAAAAAGGTTCAAAAATGTGTTGAGCTACGTTTGAATTGATACCTTCGCCTTTGTCTATTATATCTAAAAAAGGTCGTTTAAAGTCTTCAGTAATACCACCATACACGATTAAATTAAATTCATTATCATTTTTATCAATAGCATGTCGAATTCCATTTTCATAAAGGTTTGTTAATATTTGTCGTAATTGATTTTCATCAAACCTGATTTTAATATTTTCAGGATCAAGATTTAAACTGATTTTTGTTGAATCAATATTTTTTAATTGAGCAAATTCTAAATTAAACTGTTCAATGAAAGATTTTAATAGAATTATTTCAGGATTAGTGCGATCTCGTCGACTAAGTCGTAAGATATTTTCAATAATTTCATTCACTCTACTCGTGTGACTGGAAATTATTGATATTAAGCGTTTGTCATTAACATCAATATTTTTTGATTCTTCTAATAACTGACTTGCATGGCTAATTGCTCCTAAGGGGTTTCGGACTTCATGCGCGATGCTAGCCGTTAATCGACCGAGTGATGCTAGTTTTAATTGTTGTGCCCGTTGTGCCATGGCTGCAGTATCTTCTAAAAATATTAATACATCTTCCGAATCGGTGTCTTGGGAAATTTTTGCAAACCGAGGCATAACCTCAGTATGGTGGTGGTTTAATTGAATGACGCTGGGCACTAAATCATTTGATTCACGCCACTGTGATACACGTTTATTGAGTTCGGGAGATATCTGATTAATACCCGGTTTTTTACCCGTGGATGGCATACCAATCATATACCAGGCCGACTCATTCATTAGACGTACTTTGTTATGGGCATCTAATACAATTATTCCTGTTTGCATACGTTCCAAAATATGCTCGGTTAATTCAGACATATTAGCAATATCAACACCACGTCGACGTGCTAAGGCTTCACTTTCACGGATTCTATCGGCCAATAAGTTACCAACGCCTGCGGTAGTAAAAAATGCGAGCCCTAATAATCCAGGTTGGATAAAATTACTGGATTCGAGTGTGTCATTAATATGATATAGATAATGTTCTAATAGCATAGCAATTGAGGCAAATGCAGCAAAAAGTAATGCAGGACTACGCGGCAATATAATACTGCCTCCGGCAATTGTTATTAATAACAATATAGCTAGACCACTATTGGTTCCGCCACTTGCGTGCATTAACAGTGTTATCGAAACGGTATCGATAATGATAAAGGCATACATGTGTATAACAAAAGTAGACATTTGTAACTGTAAAAATAACCAAGCGATGATACTGGCACTGAAATACAGGGATGTTGCTATTAGAAATAATGACTGATTGCTTGAGCCCAATGGTGATACTAGGTTGTCACTGAGAACTAAAACCATGAATATACCAGAGACACTAAATCGGTATAGGTTTAGAATACTCAAAGCTTTCCATGAATCTGAATGACTCGATTCATTGTCGCGGTTAGGTGTAGGTCTTATGAGGTATTGTTCTATCATTAATTAATAAATATAGGCTAAAAAACGCCTTAACTAACCATCATATTATAATTCAGTGCAAATATGAGTATTTTTAATTATTTTGATTGTCCAAATTCATGTGTTCAGTACTACAGTAGTAGTTATTACCCGATTTTATTGAATCTTTTATTGGAATGTGTACTCCACAAAAATTACATTTCTTGATATCAACTATTTTAGGAGGTTTTTTACCAGGAACACGGCGTTTATCCATCTTAATCCGAATTAAACGAAAGATTAGCCAGAAGACTAAAAATATGACTAATACACGTATAATTGTCATTAAAATTCCTATAGTGATTCTTATTTTGATTTATATAAAATAGTATGATTATACCGTAAATAAGCTTTGCTTCGATGAATAGTTTGTTTCAAAATACGACAAATTATTTCTAGTAATAGAATAGTTATAAATTTGCTTTTAACGTTAATTTTGCACTAAAAAACAGGACACGATATGAAGTTGCATGAATATCAGGCAAAAGCCTTATTTGACCAATATGGCATACCTACCACGGTAAATGCAGTTGCCAGTACAACCCAAGGGGCTTTAGATGAGGCCTCAAAACTGGATACTGAACGCTGGGTTGTTAAGGCTCAGATTCATGCTGGAGGGCGAGGTAAGGCCGGTGGAGTAAAAATTGTAGATTCTGTTGTCGAAGTCGAACAATTTGCTCAGAAAATCTTGGGTTCTCAGCTTGTTACAAATCAAAATCAACCTCTAGGGCAGCCGGTTAATACAATATTAATCGAAGTTCCTACTACTATTAAACATGAATTCTATTTGAGTGCTTTAGTGGAGCGTGGGGTCTCTAAAGTCATGTTTATTGCCTCGGTTGCCGGAGGCATGGATATTGAAGAAATCGCTAAAAGTCAACCTGAGAAGATTGTTAAAATTGCAGTTGATCCAGCTGTTGGTTTACAAAGCTATCAATGTCGGGAATTGGCATTTGCACTAGAGTTATTCGAGCAAATTCGTCAATTACAAAAAATAATGTTTTCGATGTACCAGCTTATTATTGAGAAAGATTTAGCTATGATTGAGATTAATCCGCTGGTATTGAATGACAACAATGAAATTATTGCTCTCGATGGTAAAGTGACTATTGATGACAATGCCTTATACCGTCAAAAGACCTTAGTTGAACTTAGAGATCCTAGTCAGGATGATGAGCATGAAAATAAGGCGCAAGATATTGGGCTTAACTATGTGAGATTAGACGGGACTATTGCCTGTATGGTTAATGGTGCTGGATTGGCTATGGCTACTATGGATTTAATAAAACTACATGGTGGTGAACCGGCGAATTTTTTGGATGTAGGTGGTGGTACTTCAGCAGAGAAAGTGGCACAAGCATTTAAACTTATTTTATCCGATGCCCGTGTTAAATCGATATTGGTTAATATTTTTGGTGGTATTGTTCGTTGCGACTTAATAGCAGAAGGAATTATCAATGCAGTTAAAGAGGTTGATATTAAAGTTCCCGTTGTGGTTCGTTTAGAAGGAACAAATAAAGATCAAGGAAAAGAAATGTTACAAGCCAGTGGTCTTGCTATTATCACTGCAGAAGACTTAACTGATGCAGCTAAAAAAGCTGTTCATGAATCAAAAAATTAAATTTAGGTAATACCGTTATTATGTCGATATTAATAGATAAAAAAACCAAAGTAATTTGTCAAGGGTTTACCGGTAATCAAGGTACATTTCATTCTCAACAAGCACTCGATTATGGCACTCAGGTTGTTGGTGGTGTAACGCCCGGCAAAGGTGGACAGCAACATATTGGTTTACCGGTTTTTAATACCGTTAAAGATGCTGTCGCTGAAACCAAAGCTGATGCTAGTGTTATTTATGTACCTGCGCCTTTTGCCGCCGATGCCATTTTAGAAGCTGCAGATGCGGGTATAGAATTAATAACGTGTATCACCGAAGGTATTCCGGTGCTTGATATGTTAAAGGTTAAATCAGCATTAAAAGGCAGTAATGTAAAATTAATTGGCCCTAATTGTCCTGGAATTATTACACCTGGAGAATGCAAAATAGGCATTATGCCGGGTTCCATTCATTTGCCCGGCAAAATTGGTGTTGTTTCTCGATCAGGAACCTTAACTTATGAAGCGGTTGAACAAACTACTCGTAATGGCTTAGGGCAAAGTACTTGCATTGGTATTGGTGGCGATCCTATTCATGGTTTAAGCTTTGTTGATTGTTTAGAAATGTTTGAACAAGACCGAAGGACTAAGGGAATTATAATGGTCGGTGAAATTGGTGGTGCTGATGAGGAAGAAGCTGCAGAATATATTAAATCTAATGTCCGAAAACCGGTTGTAGCTTATATCGCAGGTGTTGCCGCGCCAAGCGGTAAACGTATGGGCCATGCCGGTGCAATTATATCGGGCGGTAAAGGCACGGCAAAAGCAAAAATACAGGCTTTAGAGAATGCGAGTGTTATGATTTCTATGTCACCTGCCAATATGGGGAAAATAATGTTGGATTATTTTCATGGTTAAGTTTAATCGTTGTTCATGTAGTTTAAATTATTTAATTTTTATTGGTAACTAGTTTTGTTAAAAGTCGCTATAGCTCAGATAAATGTTGTGGTAGGTGCTATTGAAGCTAATACTGATCTTATTATTAAATATTGTATCGAAGCATATACTCAACAACAATGTGATTTGATTGTATTTCCGGAGTTAGTGCTTACCGGTTATCCTCCAGAAGATTTATTATTTCGTCCTGAATTAGTTCCTCGAATTGAAAAGGCATTAACACGAATTCAATCAACTGTTCGTAATATTGATATTTTATTAGGAACACCGCAGCTTATAAACTCTAAGATGTATAATTCGGCAGTATGGATTCATGAAGGGAATATAATTAATATTACTAATAAAATGCACCTGCCAAATTATAGTGTGTTTGATGAAAAGCGCTATTTTAATGCTGGCACAGAGTTCGATATTGTAACCATTAAAGATATACCTGTGGGTATTTTAATTTGCGAAGATATTTGGTATGAGCAACCGGTTTTAGATTTAAAGTCCAAAGGTGCTAAGTTAATTATAAATATTAATGCTTCGCCGTTTCATATTGATAAGCAAATAGAAAGAGAGCAGTTAGTTTTAGAGCATGTTGCTAAAGTAAAAATACCGATCATCTATTTGAACTTAGTTGGTGGCCAAGATGAATTAGTGTTTGATGGTGGATCATTTGTAGTTAGTGCCGACAAAAAAATAAATTACGTAGCCGCTGAATTTCAAGAAAATTTGTATTATTGTGATTTTGAAGAAAAGGCTAATAGGCTTGAGACTATAGCTAAATCTAGTTATGCTCGACTGGATACGGTAGCGGTTGTATATCAAGCTTTGGTCGTTGGGGTACGAGACTATATTGTTAAAAATGGCTTTGAAGGTGTCATTCTGGGTTTATCCGGTGGTATTGATTCTGCATTAACGTTAACAATTGTTGCCGATGCTATAGGTAGCAACAATGTCGAAGCGGTAATGATGCCTTTTACTTATACGGCTAAGATGAGTATTGACGATGCACAGCAAGAAGCTGAAAGCCTAGGAGTCGAATACAAAGTTATTGAAATAAACCAAGCATACAATGCTTTTATTGAATTGTTAACTGATGATTTCGCAGGAACTCAAGTTGATACTGCCGAACAAAACCTGCAAGCACGTTGTCGTGGTGTGTTGTTAATGGCAATCTCAAACAAGAAAAAAAAATTAGTAGTAACGACCGGAAATAAAAGTGAAATGGCAGTAGGTTATGCTACATTATATGGTGATATGGCGGGTGGATTTGGTGCTTTAAAAGATGTCCCCAAAACCTTAGTGTATCAACTTGCTCGTTATCGAAATACCATTTCAAATGTCATTCCAGAGCGAGTAATCGAGCGTGCGCCATCGGCTGAATTAGCACCTAATCAGCAAGATAGTGATAGTTTACCAGATTATGATACTTTAGATAAGATTATTGAATTATACGTCGAACAGGACATGGGCTTAAACGAGATTGTATCTTCAGGTATAGCAAAAGAAACGGTTGTTAAAATAATAAAAATGATTGAACAAAATGAACATAAACGACGTCAGGCTGCGCCTGGGGTAAGGATTTCGCGTCGATCATTTAGTCGAGATCGACGTTATCCAATTACTTCGGGTTTTTAACAGGATATATCTACTAATAGAAAATAATTTGATGTTCTAATGTATATATTTGAGATATTATTCAGTCATTAATAACAGTAATGACTATTAAAGAAGGAAGTTTAAAATGAAAAAAATTGAAGCTATTATTAAACCGTTTAAACTTGACGATGTTCGTGAAGCATTATCTGATATTAATATAACCGGAATGACGGCTACTGAAGTAAAAGGTTTCGGGAGGCAAAAAGGTCATACTGAATTATACCGTGGTGCAGAGTATGTGGTTGACTTTCTTCCAAAGGTTAAAATTGAATTAATTGTTCAAGAATCTCAAGTTGATAGTTGTGTTGAAGTAATTTCAAATGCCGCTAGAACAGGAAAAATTGGTGATGGAAAGATTTTTGTTTCTTCGGTAGAAAAAGTAATCCGAATACGAACTGGTGAAGAAGGTGTTGAAGCTATTTAGGATAATATCTATATAGCTTTTGTTTTAAATATTTTATCCGGGATAATTTTTATCAAGTACCCGTTGAGCATCATTTGCTAATTTAATTAATTTTAGCTTTGTGTAAGCCTTAATCATAATTTTTAAGGCTGGCTTTACCGATGGGGTGTTTTGATAATTATTAAGAACGTATTTAGAACGGTTAGCTGCAGCAACATATGCTCGACGTTTTAGATAATAATTTGCTACATGGATTTCATGTTGTGCTAAACTATTTCTTAAAAATAGCATTCTTTTTTTTGCATCAAAATTATATTGACTGTTTGGAAATTTATTAATTAGTTGATTCAAATAACTAAAGGCATTACGAGCAGATTCAGGATCGCGTTCTGTTAAATCCTGATCAAACCATTCATCAAAAAATGATTTTTCCATCTCATAGCGCGATACGCCACGCATATAATAGGCATAGTCAACATGAGGATGGTTTGGGTATAATTTAATGAAACGCTCAGAAGCTATAATTGCAGACTCGAGATTTTCATATTGATGATAGGCATAAATTATTTCAAGTTTAGCTTGTTTAGCAAAAGGTCCGTAAGGAAATTTAACTTCAAGTTTTTCAAAAAATTCAATAGCTTGATTCGGGTTTCCATCTTGTAGCGATTCATGCGCTTCATTATAGATTTCTTCAGCGGTGAGATTGAAGGTTGGATCGGAGTGATCTTCGTCACCATCTTCAGGTGTTGAACTACATGAAAGCAGTATTAATGATAAAACAAGAATTAATGTCACGCTGAAGCTAATTTGTCTGAAACTGACTACTTTATTTAGAATTGAATTTTGCATGGTAAAAATGAGATAAAAGTAAGATAATAACCAATTATACGCCAACTGTGCTGCTTAAAACACTCAAAATACATATAAACCGACAATTAATGTGACTCAAGCTAGACAAATCGAACAGCTATCAGCGATTGTGCCAGAACATTTGGCAGGGCGTCGTTTGGATCAAATATTGGCAATATTATTTAATGACTACTCTAGGGCTCGTTTACAGCAACTAATCAAAGAAAAGCACGTTTTAGTGGATAATGAACAACGTAAGGCTAAAGACAAATTAATGGGTGGTGAACAAATACAACTCGATGTTGTCATCATAGAGCAAGAAGCTTGGACAGCAGAAAATATAGCATTAGACGTTATTTATGAAGATGAATCGATAATTGTTATTAATAAACCAGTAGGTTTAGTGGTACATCCTGCACCGGGAAATTATAACGGCACCTTGGTTAATGCTTTGTTATATCATTATCCAGAATTGAGCTTGGTTCCTAGAGCCGGTGTTGTACATCGACTGGATAAAGATACCAGTGGACTATTAGTCGTTGCTCGTACTGTTCAGGCACAAACACAGTTGGTGCAACAACTACAAAATAGAACGGTTAGAAAAGAGTATATAACATTGGTTCATGGTGAAATTGTTGCTGGTGGTACAATTGAAGCAGCGATTGGACGTGATCCTAAAAATCGTTTAAAAATGGCAGTTGTTAATGGTGCAAAAGAAGCAATAACTCACTATTCTATTGATAAAAAATATAAAGATTTTACACTATTGAAGGTTGCCATCATAACCGGTCGCACCCATCAAATTCGAGTCCATATGAAATCAATTAATCATGCCGTGGTTGGTGATACAGTTTATAGCGGCAGAGTCAGAATCCCTGCGGGTAGCTCGGATGTTTTACGAGAAAAATTATCCGATTTTAAACGCCAGGCATTACATGCTTATCAATTAGAAATTATTCATCCAGCATTACAATCGGCTATGTCTTGGACTTGTCCATTGGCAAAAGATATAGAAGAAATATGTTTATTATTAGACGTCGAAAATAAACATGACAATTAATTTTATAAGCGCAGACTGGCCTGCACCAAAAAATATTGTGGCTGGAACAACAACTCGAAGTGGTGGTTTCTCTATTGAGCCGTATGACAGTTTTAACTTGGCATCTCATGTCGGTGATAATATCCATCATGTGCAAAAAAATCGTCAATTATTAGTGACAGAGTTGGATTTACCGCATGAGCCCAAATGGTTAAACCAAGTTCATGGAACTAAGGTAGTCGACTTTACCGAATTAGAAAATAATGCTAATTCGCAATGTTGTGCTGATGCTGTTATTAGTTTTGAATCAAATATTGTGTGCGCAGTATTAACGGCAGACTGTTTACCATTGCTAATTACCGATACTATTGGTAGTTGTGTAGCAGCAATTCATGCTGGGTGGCGCGGACTTAGGTATGGTATTATTGAGCAAACAATAGCAAGCTTAAATCGTCATCCTGATACTCTCATTGTGTGGATTGGTCCGGCAATTAGTGCTGCAGTATTTGAAGTTGATAACTCGGTTCGTGATGGGTTTGTTGCAATCGATATTAATGCTGAAAAAGCTTATTCTACAAGCCGACCTGGACATTGGATGATGGACTTAGTTTTACTGGCTAAACAAAGATTAATAAACAACGGTATTGACCTGCAGTCCATTTATGGTGGTTGTTATTGTAGTTTTACCGATAACAAATCATTTTATTCGTATCGGCGCTCAAGTGAAACCGGACGAATGGTGAGTTTAATATACAATCGTAAATCGAGTTAAATTTTAATTGAAGTTAAGTGTAATAATATGAATGAGTTATTCTGGATAATTTTATTTAGTTTATTAAGTGGTTTACTTAGTGTGCTAGCGGCCGCATTATTTTTGATTTTGCCAACTAAGTATCGAAATAAAGCCATTCCTCATTTTGTTAGTTTTGCAACAGGTGCTTTATTAGGAGCCGCTTTTTTAGCGTTGATTCCACATGCTTTAGATAATCCTACCATTGTTGATGTCCATAACATTGGATTGACAATACTGCTGGGCGTTTTATTATTTTTTGTATTAGAAAAATTTGTATTATGGCGTCATTGCCATTCGCATGATTGTGAAGCTCATGTCCATAGTACTGAGTTATCAAATGATGATGCTGAGCGACATGCGGCAGGAACTTTGATTATCATCGGTGATGCGATACATAATTTTGTTGATGGGGTATTAATCGCGGCGGCTTTTTTAACTGACTTTCATTTAGGTGTTGTGACCAGTGTTGCAGTAGCAGCACATGAGATACCGCAAGAAATTGGTGACTTTGCTATATTGCTACAAAGTGGTTATAACCGACTTTCTGCATTTTTTTATAATATTTTAGCAAGTTTAGCAACTGTTATTGGAGCTTTATTGGCTTATTTTAGTTTGGCAAGCGCAAACCATATATTACCTTATGTGTTGGCATTAGCCGCAGCGAGTTTTATTTATATCGCAGTAGCCGATTTAATTCCTGGTTTACATAAGCGTTTACAAGTCACTGCATCAATTCAGCAAGTCGTTATCATTGCAGTTGGTGTTGTTGTAATATACCTCGTACACTCTACATTACACGCCTAAGAAACTGTAGTGATTACATAGTATGGTTTATAACTCATTAATAATATACTTTTTAATTTTTATTGTTTTATTTAGTTTATTATTTTTTATTGGATTAAAAAGTTCAGAATGTACTTGTAACTATGTTTGGTTAACCAGTATTGATGGTTTGATTTGATGATTCTGTCGTTTTTATCATCGACTTGAGGATCAAAAAATACCATTGCCTGAAGTTGGTGATGCGATTATTGCTTCAAATCATATTTCAGGTCTTGATCCACTATTACTTATTGCGGTGACGAACCGGCCTATTCGATTTCTGATCGCACGAGAAGAATATAATCGATTTGGACTGACTTGGTTGTTTAGAGCTGGAGGTTGTATACCAATAGATCGTTCAGGTAATGTTGTTCGAGCTATGTCAGCGGTGATACAAGCGTTGCAAGATGGCGAAATTGTAGCAATTTTTCCAGAAGGAATAATTCAAAAAGAACAAGAAAATAAAAAGCCTCTCAAGCGTGGTATTGCATTATTAGCCGAGGTAACAAATAGTACAATATACCCAGTACACATTACCGGTGTTAGAGGGCATGGGCATGTGCTTAGGGGGGTGCTATATCCAAGTAAAGTGACTTTAACGGTTGGTAAAAAGATGACTTGTTTTGATGATGATCATGATGAATGCTTACAAAAATTGAGTCAAACACTGCATCCGTAATAATGACTTGTTAAAGTTAAGTATTAAATTGTTAAATTATTGATTTTATCCTAAATATTTATGTCAATCTGTCGAAACTGTATATTATATAAGAGCTCATTAAATAGAGAATGTAGATGGCACATTATGTTGATTGGATAGTAGTCGGATTTACAGTATTAGTTGCTTTGGCATTCGTCGCCATTATATTGATGTATATTCAAGATGTTACTCAAAAAACACACACCATAAGAAGAAACTACCCGGTTATCGGTCGTTTACGTTATGTTTTTGAGCGTCAGGGAGAATTTTTTCGGCAATATTTCTTTGCTCATGACCGTCAGGAACAACCCTTTAATCGAGCAACTCGAGCGTGGGTGTATCGTACTGCAAAAGGATTAGGTGGCTTGGTTGGTTTTGGTTCAACTAACGATTTACGCGAGTCGGGTTCGCACATATTTGTTAATGCTGCATTTCCATTATTAGTCGAAGAATATAAAGAAATACCAACATTAATTATTGGACCAAATTGCGCAAAACCATTTATAGTTAAAAATGTTTTTAATATTTCTGGAATGAGTTATGGCGCTTTGTCTAAACCTGCTGTTCGTGCGCTTTCAGCTGGAGCAGCTGAGGCTGAAATTTGGTTGAATACAGGTGAAGGAGGACTCTCACCGTATCACTTAGAAGGCAATTGTGATTTAATATTTCAGATTGGGACGGCTAAATACGGTGTTCGGGATTTACAAGGAAATTTAAGTGACGAGAAATTGCTTGAAGTGTCAAAGCACATTAACGCTTTTGAAATTAAATTGTCACAGGGTGCAAAACCTGGTCGTGGTGGGGTTTTGCCTGCGATAAAAGTTACAAAAGATATTGCTGAAATAAGAGGTATTCCTGTTAATCAAACTTCAAGCAGTCCTAATCGGCATAAAGATATTAGTAATATTGATGAATTATTAAAAATGATACACCATATTAGAGAACTCACTGGTCGGCCAGTTGGTTTTAAAACCGTAATCGGATCGGACGAATTTCCAAATAATTTATGTCAAGCGATTAAAGAGTATGGTTTAGAATATGCTCCAGATTTTATTACGGTTGATGGTGGGGAAGGCGGCACCGGTGCGGCACCACAAATTCTAGCTGATCATGTAGGGCTACCGCTAACCGAAGCTTTAGTGATATTAGTAGATTCATTAATTTCAGCAGGCCTAAAAGATACCATACGCGTTGTTGCCTCGGGTAAATTAGTTACCTCAGCTAAGGTTGCATGGGCACTGTGTATTGGTGCAGATTTTGTTGTTAGTGCCCGAGGTTTTATGTTTTCTTTAGGTTGTATTCAGTCATTGGCATGTAATAAAGATAGTTGTCCAACTGGAATTACGACCCACAACGTACGTTTACAAAAAGGTTTAGTGATCACACACAAATCTAAACGTGTGGCTCAGTATGCGCATTGGATGAATCACGAAATAAATTTAATTGCACATTCCTGTGGTTTGGATCATGCGAGAGATTTCCGTCGACAGCATATCAGAATGGTTCAAATGCCAGGCAGAAGTTTTCCCCTGGATATTACCTACCCATACCCAAAATCTCAAAATAGTTAACCATTACTACTTGAAAAGCGTAATAAAACCCAAATAGTATAGTTAGTGATAATTAATATTGTTTGAGAGGAATAGCTATGAGAATGGACAAACTAACGAGTAAATTTCAACTAGCATTAGCAGATGCACAAAGTTTAGCTATTGGTAAAGATCATCAATTTATTGAACCTGTACATCTAATGATTGCGTTATTAGATCAGCAAGCTAGCACGGTTCGATCATTAATGATACAGTCAGGAATTAATATTAATTTATTACGTTCGCAATTAGATGAAAAACTTGGACGTTTAGCAACCGTACCAAATAGCGACGGTGATGTTCATCCTTCAAATGATCTTATTCGTGTTTTAAACCTTACTGATAAGTTAGCTCAAAAACGTAATGACAAATTTATATCCAGTGAACTTTTTGCATTAGCTTGCACCACGGATGGTAGTCCATTATTTGACGAGTTAACACGAAGCGGTGCAAATTACAAAGCTGTTGAAAAGGCGATAGACAATATTCGTGGTGGAGAAAATATTGATGACCCTAATGCCGAAGATCAACGTCAAGCATTAGGAAAATATACTATAGATTTAACAGAGCGTGCTGAGCAGGGCAAGCTGGATCCGGTTATTGGTCGTGATGATGAAATTCGTCGAACTATTCAAGTATTACAACGACGAACTAAAAATAACCCAGTATTAATTGGTGAACCGGGAGTTGGTAAAACGGCTATTGCTGAAGGTTTGGCGCAACGGATAATTAATGGCGAAGTACCAGAAGGAGTTAAGAACAAACGAGTTTTGTCTTTAGACATGGGTTCGTTACTTGCTGGTGCTAAGTTTCGAGGTGAGTTTGAAGAAAGACTTAAAGCAGTATTAAAAGATTTAAGTAAACAAGAAGGACAGATTATATTATTCATTGATGAATTACACACCATGGTCGGCGCGGGTAAAGCTGAAGGTGCTATGGATGCTGGTAATATGCTAAAACCAGCATTAGCAAGAGGTGAATTACACTGTGTTGGTGCAACAACGCTTGATGAATATCGAAAATATATTGAAAAAGATGCAGCACTTGAGCGACGTTTTCAAAAAGTGTTAGTTGCTGAGCCTAGCGTAGAAGATACTATCGCTATTTTACGGGGACTAAAAGAAAAGTATGAAGTTCATCATGGTGTTAATATTACAGATCCGGCTATTGTTGCGGCAGCAACATTATCGCATCGTTATATCACTGATAGGCAATTACCCGATAAAGCGATAGATTTAATTGATGAATCAGCGAGCCGTATTAGGATGGAAATTGATTCAAAACCAGAAAGCATGGATAGGCTGGATCGTAAAATTATACAATTAAAAATTGAACGTGAGGCACTACAAAAAGAACAAGATGCAGCATCAATTCAACGATTAGAAAAATTACAATCTGAAATAGATTTACTCGAGCGTGAATATAATGAGTTAGAAGAAATATGGAATGCTGAAAAAGCAGCTGTACAAGGTTCTCAACATATTAAAGAGTTATTAGAGCAAGCTCGACAAGAACTTGAGACAGCAAGAAGGGCTGGTGATTTAGCCCACATGTCTGAGTTACAATATGGCAAAATTCCTGATTTACAAAAACAGCTCGATATGGCCGCTCAAGCCGAAATGCAAGAGACCACATTATTGCGTAGCTCCGTCACTGAGGAAGAAATAGCAGAAGTGGTGTCGAAGTGGACAGCAATTCCCGTGACTAAAATGTTAGAAGGCGAACGTGACAAATTGCTGCGTATGGAACAGGAGTTAGAGCAACGTGTTGTTGGCCAAAATGAAGCGTTACAATCCGTCTCTGATGCTATTCGTCGATCCAGAGCTGGTTTGTCCGATCCCAACCGACCAAATGGTTCATTTTTATTTTTAGGTCCAACCGGTGTTGGCAAAACAGAATTAACAAAGGCTTTGGCTGAGTTCTTATTTGACACTGAAGATTCTATTATTAGAATTGATATGTCTGAATTTATGGAAAAGCACTCAGTTGCAAGACTTGTTGGCGCACCACCGGGTTATGTTGGGTACGAAGAAGGCGGTTATTTAACAGAAGCCGTTCGTCGTAAACCATACAGCGTTGTCTTACTGGATGAAATTGAAAAAGCACATCCTGATGTTTTTAATATTTTATTGCAAGTTCTTGATGATGGTCGATTAACCGATGGTCAGGGTCGTACAGTTGATTTTAAAAATACAGTTATCGTCATGACATCAAATCTGGGTTCAGAAATTATTCAAGAAATGGTCAGCGAAGGCAAGACTGATACCGATGACGGCTATTCTCAAATGAAATCAGCGGTTATTGAGCTAGTTAGTAATCATTTTCGGCCAGAATTCGTTAATAGGATTGATGACTTAGTTGTTTTTCATCCTTTAGGACGTGAGCAAATTAGCCTCATCGCAAATATACAAATTGATTCACTGCGTATGCGTTTAAAAGATCGTGAAATAGAAATTGATTTATCTGAACAAGCTTTAGATTTAATATCGGATAGTGGTTTTGACCCAGTATACGGTGCCAGACCACTAAAACGAGCGATTCAAGTTCATATCGAAAATCCTTTGGCTCAGGACATTATTGCGGGTAAGTACTTGGCTGGAGATACAATAAAGATTATTGCCAAAGAGGGGCAAATTGCGTTTAAAAAGTCAACAAAGAAAGCTGCGGCTTAGTTATGTTAGAAATAAATTTTTATTCTGTTATAGAGTATTAAAATGTGTTTAAAAAAAAATATGATGCAAATTTAATTGTTATTGGTGCCGGTGCAGCAGGATTGGTCAGTAGTTATATCGCTTCTGTTGTAAAGGCAAAGGTAATTTTAATTGAAAAACATAAAATGGGTGGTGATTGTTTAAATACTGGTTGTGTACCCAGTAAAGCGATTATACGATCGGCGAAAATTAACTCCTATATTGCTCGAGCAGAAAAATTTGGTATTGATGTTAAAGGAAGTAACATTAATTTTTCCAACATTATGTCACGGGTACAGTCGGTTATTTCTCGAATAGAGCCTCATGACTCAATAGAACGATATACAAAACTAGGTGTTGATTGTATTAAAGGTGATGCTAAAATTTTAGATGCCAACACTGTAGTGGTAAATGGTCGAAAGATTACAACTCGAAATATTATTATAGCTACCGGTGCTCGACCATTAATTCCTAAGATACCGTCACTAGAAAAAGTTAATTATTTTACTTCTGATACAATATGGGATATTAAAACATTACCAAAAAACTTGCTTGTATTAGGTGGTGGTGCAATTGGTTGTGAACTTAGTCAATGTTTTTCTCGGTTGGGTTCATCGGTTACCCAGATAGTTCGTGGTGCTAGATTATTAAAAAATGAAGATATTGTCGTATCAGATGAAGTAACAAAAAAATTTATTAGTGAAGGTATTGTCGTTAAAACTAATAGCGATGTATTACGTTTTGAAATTAATGATAGTAAAAGCGAAAATATAATTGTTTATAAAAATAACTCAGGAAATACTCATTCGTTAACGTTTGATGCGGTATTAATAGCAGTAGGGCGTAAAGCGAATACCAGTGATTTGGGTTTAGAAAATGTAAATATTGAGTTATTAGATAATGGTGCGATTAAAGTCAATAAATACCTGCAAACTAATATAAAAAACATCTATTCTTGTGGTGATGTTATTGGTGCTTATCAATTTACCCATATTGCTTCCCATCAGGCATGGTTTGCTGTTGTTAATAGTTTATTTGGCATGTTTAAAAAATTTAAAGTTGATTATTCTGTTTTACCGTGGGCTACGTTTATTGATCCTGAAGTAGCTCGTGTTGGTTTAAATGAATCCGAAGCTCAACAAAAAAGCATTAAATATGATTTAACTCAATATGATATAAGCGATTTAGATCGGGCAATTACTGATGATGAAGATTATGGTTTGGTTCGTGTTCTAACAAAAAAAGGTAGCGACAAAATAATTGGTGTGACTGTTGTTGGAAATCATGCGAGTGAGATTATTACAGAATTTGTGCTTGCGATGAAATATAAGCTTGGTTTAAATAAAATTTTGTCAACCATTCATATTTACCCAACTTATAGTGAAGCAAATAAATATGCAGCAGGTGCTTGGAAACGAGCTAATACACCACATCGATTATTAGTCTATGTTCAAAAATTTTTGCAGTGGATGCGAAGTTAGCAAGCTTGTTGAATGAATAAAACTCAATGGTGAACTTTAAATATTCGATCTTTAGCTTTAACATAGGCATCATCGCTGAAAACAGATTCATTTGCCAAGCGCCTTAATTCTTTTAACTCAATAGCCAACATTTGTTCTCTGGGTACTTTTAATGTTTGAGTTGCCATCAGTATTCGGTTTTTTAGTTCTTCAACAAAACTTGAAAATTCCTTTTTTGATGGCTTATTATATAGAATACTCACAAGCACAATACCACCAAAGCGACTCCTAAATTCCATAACATTGGGCGAAGAATATAAATAGCGCAATGCCGATGCGAGCATTAACAGTATTGATAGCGCACCAGTATCAACAGCCAAACTAATGTAGTCTGGATTTTCTGATAAATATAAATACGTGCCACTGATACAAGACAGCGCGAAGAAAAAAATAATTGCTGATAACCATTTATAGGATACACAGCATTGCCTTGTTGGCCAAGGTTCCAACATACTTAGGTTGATATGATAAGTTTTTTCCTCGATTAAGTTTTTAACGGTGACTTTCATAAATTTTTGATTATAAACTTCAAAAATTCGTTCTTCACTTTTGGCATTGCTGGTTTGCAGTAATTGTCTGTCAATGGCTTTGGAAGGCATTAGTTTAGAAGTTTCCAATATTTTTGCAGCAATGACGAATTAATTTAATATCCAGTATGTATAAAAACATGGTTTATTCAAAAATTATAGTTAAGTTAAGTTATTACTCTATAGTACATTAAAATAGCATACTGAGCTAAAACTACCGATGATTTCGGTTAAATAATTATGGTTTATGGGCGATAATTATTCTTATCATGAACTTTTGTTCATGAAAACAGTCTCAGGTTAAATAGTAAGGATTAAACTTAATGTTAATAAAAAAATCGCACGATATAAAATCATCTGAAATTACTCCACAATCGATTTATGAAAATCGCAGGCAGTTTATGCGTTCGGCTGGTGGTTTGTTACTTGCAACTACTGCTTCATCGTTTATTTCACCACCGTTATTAGCTGCTGAGAATGCTAAATATGGGGGAACGGCGCTTGATGTTAAAACTAGAAAAAATCTTGCAGATAGTGAGGAATTAACACCATTTAGCAAGGTTTCTACTTACAACAATTATTATGAGTTTGGTACTGATAAATATTCTCCTGCAAAACTAGCGTCGTCATTAAAGACCGACCCTTGGAATGTGGACGTATCTGGGCATGTAAAAAACTCAGGTAGCTACCACCTTGAAGATATTCTTAAACATAATGATTTAGAAGAACGAATTTATCGATTTCGGTGTGTTGAGACTTGGTCTATGGTGGTGCCATGGGTAGGATTTCCTTTAGCCAATTTTATAAAACGAATGCAACCTACATCGAAAGCCAAATATATCAAATTTTCTACACTGTTTGCCCCTGAAAATATGCCCGGCCAAAAACGTCGGGTGCTGCAGTGGCCTTATGTTGAAGGATTAACAATGGACGAGGCAATGCATCCTCTGACAATGCTGGTAACGGGGCTTTATGGTGAATCTTTGCCAAATCAAAACGGTGCGCCATTAAGGTTAATTGTACCTTGGAAATATGGCTTTAAAAGTATTAAGTCCATCGCAAAAATTGAGTTTGTTGAACAACAACCGGTTTCTTCGTGGACAAAGTCGGCACCAAGAGAATATGGGTTTTATTCTAATGTTAATCCTGCTGTGCGACATCCTCGATGGAGCCAGGCTAAAGAAAGACGCTTAGGTGATTTTTTTAAACGAAAATCATTAATGTTTAATGGTTATCAAGATCAAGTAGCAAGTTTATATACTGGTTTAGATTTGACTAAATATTTCTAAAATTATTTGTAGGTTTAAAGTGTTAGCTGATATTCGTCGGATTAAAGTTACCGTATTTTTCCTTTGTTTGTTACCTCTCGTTAATTATGGTGTTGGTATCGTTAACGATAGTTTGGGTGCAAATCCAATTGAGTTTATTACTCGAGGTCTAGGAGAGTGGGGGTTAAGGTTTTTGCTGGTTACACTAGCACTTTCACCACTTAGGCTTATCACGAAGGATACTAAATATTTACGATTTAGACGTATGCTGGGTTTATTTAGTTTTTTTTACATCAGTTTACATTTAACTACTTATATTTGGCTGGATCAATTTTTTGACTGGAATGAAGTCTGGATAGATGTCGTCGAGAATCCTTTTATAACGGCTGGTATGTTAGCCTATTTTTTGTTGATTCCTTTAGCCCTTACTTCGACAAATAAAATGATGCGGCGTTTACGCCATAATTGGAAACGTTTGCACAAATTGATTTACTTTATAACTGGACTTGGCATATTACATTTTTTTTGGTTAGTTAAAGCGGATCTACGTGAACCGATTATTTATTTAGTAATATACCTATTTTTATTGTTATTTCGTTTTAAAATATTTAGCAAGATACTGCCTATAAATAGCGCTAAAGCTAAAGGTTAATTCAGTTTTAGAATCTCACCAAAAATTTTGAATATAAAAATCAGATTTCCAAAAAATATTTATAAAAAACAACAGGATAAACTAATGTGTTATTAGCTTATCTAACTAAAACAACATTAATATGGTCATAAATTAACCGGAATTAAGCTATTTTTGCGATTGTTGCTCGCCTTATTAGAGAATTCAATGGTAAAATGTTAATAATATTCAAACTTATCTTTTTTCATTGAATTAACGCTACTTTATTATTAAAGATAGATAATATTTTTTACATTTAAGTAAATTTTTTAATCATTATTTCGAAAACTTAGTGTAAGCAATTGAAAGTGTAGAGAACAATATAGCTACAGCCGATAAATGCATAAATGTTTATATTGGTAAGAAAGTATAATTATAATTATAATTAGGAGACATAAATGTCAATTAACCGTCGTGAATTTATGCAATTAATGGGAATAGCTGCTGCTGGTGGCTTATTACCGGGTTGTGATAGTGATATAGCTACAAAAGATAAAGCTACAAAAGTTCATTCTAAAACACCTGAAGAAATGTATAACATCCCAAGTTTTGGAAATGTCACCTTGATGCACATGACCGATTGTCATGCTCAGTTATTACCAGTGCATTTTCGCGAGCCTAATGTCAACATAGGTATCGGTGGTGCATATGGTCAGCCTCCGCATTTAGTCGGTAATAAACTGCTTGAGCATTTTAAATTAAAACCCAATTCAATTGAAGCCCATGCTTATACCTATCTTGACTTTGTAGAAGCAGCAAAGGTCTATGGTAAAGTTGGCGGTTTTGCTCATTTAAGAACACTAATTAAAAAAATTCGCCAAGATCACGGTGTTGATAAAACACTATTGCTTGATGGTGGTGATACTTGGCAAGGTTCCGGTACAGCGTTTTGGACACGTGGTAAAGACATGGTTGGTGCCTGTAACTTACTCGGCGTTGATGTCATGACAGGGCATTGGGAGTTCACTTATCTCGATAATGAAGTTTTAAGCAATATTAGAGATTTTAAAGGTGATTTTGTCGCACAAAATATTTTTGTCAAAGAAGATGCAGCATTTGATTACAAATTTGCTGACTTTGAAGGTTTTAATGAAGACACCGGTCACGCATTTAAACCTTATACCATTAAAAATCTTGGTGGTGTACGTGTTGCAGTTATTGGGCAAGCGTTTCCGTATACACCTATCGCGAATCCTCGTCGTTTTATTCCGGATTGGACATTTGGTATTCGAGATTCCGAAATGCAACAAACAATTGATGATGTTCGAGCAAAAGAAAAACCCGATGTTGTGGTTGTCATTTCTCATAACGGTATGGATGTAGATTTAAAAATGGCATCAATTGTTACGGGTGTTGATGCTATTTTTGGTGGTCATACACATGATGGCGTACCAGCTCCTACTGTTGTTAAAAATCCAGGTGGTCAAACTTTAGTGACCAATGCTGGATCAAACGGCAAGTTCCTTGGTGTTATGCAATTAGATGTGCGTAATGGCAAAGTACAAGACTTTAGATATAAATTGTTACCTGTGTTCTCAAATTTACTTGAGGCTGATGTTGAGATGGCTAAATATATTGATGATGTACGTAAACCCTATCTATCAACATTACGCGAAGAACTCGCCATTGCTGATACGGAGCTATATCGTCGTGGTAATTTTAATGGCACCTTTGATCAAATAATATGTGACGCATTAAATGCCACACAAGGTGCTCAAATATCATTATCACCGGGGTTTAGATGGGGTACTTCAGTATTACCTGGACAAACTATTTATATGGACAATGTAATGGATCAGACTTGTATGACTTATCCAGAAACCTATGTTCGTGAGATGTCAGGTCAAGTAATCAAAGATATTTTAGAAGATGTTGCAGATAACTTGTTTAATGATGATCCCTATTATCAACAAGGTGGCGATATGGTTCGAGTCGGTGGTATGGACTACACTATGAATATCGGTGGTAAAATGGGTACTCGTGTTGACAACATGACCTTAGATGATGGTACTAAAATTGAAGCCAGTAAAAAATATACTGTAGCAGGTTGGGCAACAGTTGGTTCTAAGGCACCAGGGCCACCAATTTGGGATGTTGTAGCAGAATATTTACGCAGTGAAAAAGTAGCAAAAGTAAATAAACTAAATACACCAAAATTGATTGGTGCTACCAATAATCCGGGTATCGTAAAATATCTTGGTGAAGAAGCGTAGTTTTAATTTTTTGAGCCAGCTAGTAGTGCTGCTTTTTTACGAGCACTCGCTTCTAAACTTTGTTGTTGTTGATTCCATTGAGTAGAAAATTCTGGCCAACCTTGTGTGTGTAGTTGTATTAACTTACATAAGGCACTAATGTGATCTAAACTGTCATTTAAAGCAGGTATATAATGGTATTGTTCACCACCGGACTCAATAAATAATTTTCGATATTGCATGTTAACTTCTTCAAGTGTTTCTAAACAGTCTGCAGAAAAACCGGGACTAACGACGTGAATGTTTTTAACTCCAGTTTGTGCAAGTTCTTTAATGACGGTATCTGTGGCCGGTGTTAACCATTCTAGTTTTCCAAACCGAGATTGAAATGTCATAATCCATTCAGAATCGTCTAGTTCCAGTGCTTCTACTAATAAGCGTGCCGTTTTATGGCATTGACAAAAATACGGATCACCTTTTTCCAAGTTTCGTTTTGGTAAACCGTGAAAAGATAAAACCAATTTTTCTGGTTTTTGGTGTTCAGCCCAGTAGTTCGTAATGCTATTTTTTAACGCTTTTATATAAGGCGCAAAATCATGGTATTGATTCACCATGCGTAATTCTGGTACCCAACGCCAAGATCGCAGTACGATAGAAATCGCATCAAATGTTGATGCTGTGGTAGTTGCAGAATATTGCGGATATAAAGGTAGCACCAGAATTCGTTGCGCATTAGCAGCACGTAATTCTTGTAAGCCATTTTCAATAGAAGGCTGGCCATAACGCATTGCTAATACTACTTTTATTGGGCCATCGAATTGCTGCGATAGAGATTCTTGTACAGCAGCACATTGCGCTTTTGAATATACTAATAACGGTGAACCCTGTTCCATCCAAATGGAATTATAAGCATGGGCGGCAATTTTTGGTCGACGTGTTAATACACTGGTATATAAAATTGGCTTCCAGATAATAGCTGGAATTTCAACTACTCGAGTATCGGACAAAAATTCAGCGAGATAGTGACGTACCGCAGACACCGTGGCTGATGATGGTGTCCCTAAGTTGGTTAGTAGTATTCCCGTTGTGGGTGTTAAATCATGAGTAAAAGTGTTATTTTCAAGTATTCCGTTCATAATATTCAATCACATAGTATATTATTTAAAGTAATCATTTTACCTTAGAACATATTACAAGTAAAAAAGGAATAGGTATGAAGGGGATATTTTTAGATGCAATGACTGCTGACCATTTAATGGTGAACCGTTGAAAAATGGCTCGTTGTTTTGGAATGAGGGTTGTTCATAACCGAACGTAAAAAATACCGAAAGTACTCAGTTAAGAGATGGTAGAGAATCATTATGCCGCATATCGCTTGGGCTAGTAAGCAATCGGGGCAGGTACTAGGGAATAAAATAACGCAAAATATTAGTTACTTCAAAATGATGAATATCGTGAATTACCCAATTTTTATTTTTAATTTGCCCGTTTTCAAAATAAGTGTGAACTAAATCACACTTATTAGTCTTTCAATTCTATTGAACAATACATGATGTGGTCTATCATGAGGGGACAATAATCAAGTATAAACATGGAGGACTACGGTGAAAAATTTCTTATCTATTGTAATATCATTATTTTTTATATTGAACGTATCTGCAGAAACTAAAATTTTAGATACTAATACATCCGATATGATACCCATACCTAAGGTTGAAACGGTAGAATCTGAACCGCAAGTAATTGGAACACAAGTAACTGGGCAAGCAGAAATTAAACCAACTCAAAACGAGCAAAGTGGTTTTTCACAAGGTAGTGTCACGCGATCAATTTTTACCACGCAAGTTTCAGAGCATGAACCAACCGATAAAATAGACAAATTACAGTCTAGTTATAACAGCGTTTATTATTTTACAGAGTTGCAAGATATGTCTGGTCAAACAGCAATACATCGTTGGGAATATAATGGTAATGTAATGGCTGAAACTAAATTTACAGTATCGGGGCCAAGATGGCGAGTTTGGTCAAGTAAAAATTTATTACCGAGCTGGACTGGTGAGTGGAAAGTCTCAGTTATAAATGGTGTTGGTGATGTTATTTCAGAGGATGTATTTAGTTATGTTACTGAGGTAGCTGTGAGCCCCGAAGTTAGCACGCAACAAAATAACGATATGAATACTGAAAATGTAAATCCATAATATATTAGTTCTTTAGTTTTAAGAAAGCCTCTTATTTAAGGGGCTTTTTTTATACCTTTAAAAATGCATAAGTTAAATTAGATTCATATAGTTTTACTGTTTATTAGTAGTGATTATAAAAAAAATTAATCAGGGTTGTTTTTAATAATTCTTTATATTTTAATTGTTTATTTAGTTTTGTTAAAAACAATCTGATATTAAATAATTTGATGTTTATTATATAATGAAATGTGTTTTGATGGTGCTACTGTATATGTATGATACTCAAAAATTAATAGGTATTAGTTCTATTAATATTTAACTAGTGTGAGGTGATAACTATGCCAACACCATTTGAACCTAATGTAGGGCAGTGTTACCGAGATCAGCAAGGTCGTTCATTTGAAGTGGTTGCATTGGATGAACTTGATGTTGAAATTCAATATCAAGATGGCGAAGTAGATGAATTTGATATTGATACTTGGTACTTACTCAATGTGAATCCAGCTGATGTAACCACAGATTGGAGTTGTTCTTCTGTTGATATTGCAAAGGAAGATTCTAATACTGAATCAGCTAATTTTGATATCAACGATTTTGAATCGGAAGACTTATTTGAAGAAATATAATAATTAGCACATCTATATAGTATTTAATTTTTTCAAACTGTAAATTTTTTATATTTAATTCTTTTAGGCTGAATAACTTTGTCGCCTAGGCGGCGCAACTTATCTGCTTCATAATTTGCATAATTACCTTCAAACCATTCGACATGGCTATTGCCCTCAAATGCTAAAATGTGTGTTGCTATTCGATCTAAGAACCACCTGTCATGAGAAATAATTACCGCACAACCTGGAAACTCTAATATAGCCGTCTCAAGTGCTCGTAAAGTTTCAACATCAAGATCATTGGTTGGTTCATCCAACAGTAGAACATTACCGCCACTTTTTAATAACTTTGCTAGGTGCACACGGTTTCGTTCACCGCCAGAAAGATCGGCTACGCGTTTTTGTTGATCGCTACCCTTGAAATTAAAACGACTGACATAGGCTCTCGATTGTGTTTCATAGTGACCAACCACGATGATATCTTGCCCACTAGAAATTTCTTCCCAGACAGTTTTACTATCATCAAGTAAGTCTCTATTTTGGTCAATATAAGATAATTTTACGGTATCGCCTATTTTAATCGAGCCTGAATCACACGGTTCTAATGCCATTAGCATTTTAAACAAAGTTGATTTTCCCGCGCCATTTGGCCCAATAATTCCCACGATACCACCACAGGGTAAATTGAAATTTAGATCTTCAATAAGTAATTTTTCACCAAATGATTTATTAACATTGCTTGCTTCAATAACAGAGTTTCCAAGACGCGGTCCCGGTGGTATGTATAGTTCTCGGGTTTCATTTCGTTTTTGATATTCAGTTGAAACCATTTCTTCAAAACGATTAATACGTGCTTTACTTTTTGCTTGTCGACCTTTTGTGTTTGCTTGAACCCATTCCAATTCTTCTTTTATGGCTTTTTGGCGAGCAGCTTGTTCTTTAGACTCTTGTGATAAGCGATGTTCTTTTTGCTGTAACCAACTGCTGTAGTTTCCTTGCCAAGGAATTCCATGTCCACGGTCTAATTCTAAAATCCAGCCAGCTACATTATCCAAAAAATATCTATCATGCGTTACCGCTATTACAGTGCCGGTAAATTCTTGTAAAAAATTTTCAAGCCAAGCGATGGACTCTGCATCGAGATGATTAGTTGGTTCATCAAGTAAAATCATATCCGGTGAAGAGAATAATAGTTGGCATAGTGCAACACGACGTTTTTCGCCACCGGATAATATACTAACATCAGCATCCCATGACGGTAGTCGAAGTGCATCTGCGGCAATTTCAAGCTTGCGATCAATTTCCCATGCTCCTGCGCTATCAATTTTATCTTGTAATTCACCTTGTTCTTGTAATAATTTGGTCATTTCATCATCAGACATTGGCTCGGAAAACTTCAAACTAATATCATCAAACCTTTTTAACATTAATTTAATGTCGCTAATGCCTTGTTCAACATTTCCTCGAACATCATGTTCAGCATTTAATTGTGGTTCTTGTGGTAAGTAAGAAATATTGATATTTTTTTGTGGCCTAGCCTCACCATCAAATTCTTGGTCGAGTCCTGCCATAATCTTGAGTAAGGTCGATTTCCCTGAGCCATTTAAACCCAGCACACCTATTTTAGCCCCCGGAAAAAATGATAAAGAAATATCTTCTATAATTTTACGCTTGGGAGGAACAGTTTTGCTCACTGCGTTCATTGTATAAATGTATTGCGCCATAGTGTAATACCAATATTGTTATCTCAAGAGTGTGAATTGCAGTGTTATTTTTAGTGTATTTTTTTATAATTATTGATAGTTGTCTTTTATGTCAGGCTTAGTGTAGCAAGTGATTGAAAATTTGTGGAGTGTTGATTGCGAATAATGTTTCTGTCTAAATTATTGTTTCATACGCTTGATTATTTAAAACATGTTCAACACAGTATTTCACATCAACATGCTAGTAACAGCTTATGCAAGTTAGCCGATGAATTGTGCGATGGTGGATTAGTTGTAATGGGAGGAGGTTGTTATAACCGAACAAATATTGCTAATACGTGGACAACTGTGGTGCAATCGTTAATTAGCAATTCATGATTTAGCTCTATAAAAATGACTATTAATTTGTTAAGTACAATTTAAATTAGATAATCTGCGAAAAAGTGTTAATTCCAGCAAATATTCTGATAGTATTCACCAGAGGGTATTATAAGAAAATATTATCACTATTTGTAACACATTGAATTATTTACAAAAAAAAATTACTCGAATTGTTATGAATTTATATTGGGTAACTTGAATATGAATAGTTCACGTTTGTATCAATAGTTGTTAATATTCTTTCTTAAATTTATCCAATAAACATATAAATAATTATTATTAACTATAACTATAACTATAAGAGTCATCCAAAAATGGCAGATAGAAGATTACAGGTATTCCACACCGTTGCACGCTTATTAAGTTTTACCAAGGCAGCAGAAGAACTTCACATGACCCAACCTGCTGTTACATTTCAGGTTAGACAATTAGAAGAATATTTTAACACACGCTTATTTGATCGAACGCATAACCGCATAAGCTTAACGGAAGCAGGTAGTCGTGTTTATGGCTTCGCTGAAAGTATTTTTAAACTTTATAATGAAATGAATCATGCTGTTAGAGAAATAACGGGTGATATTAGTGGAGTCTTAATTCTAGGTGCTAGTACTACCGTTGCTGAGTATATGTTGCCATCGTTACTGGGTGATTTTAAAAAGAAATTCCCAGAAGTGACGATTCGTTTAAAAGTAGCAAATACCGATGGAATTGTTAACTTGGTTGAAAATAACGCTATCGATTTAGGTGTGGTAGAAGCACCGGTTTTAAATAAGAATTTAGTTGTTGAAAAATGCAGAATGGACAGTTTGGTATTAATTGTTCCGCCCGACCATGATTTATCACAAAAAGAAAGTGTTGAAATCAGCGATTTTATTGAGTATCCCTTTATCTGTCGTGAAGAAGGTTCGGGTACACTTGAGGTTACTTTAGAGTATTTACACAGTGCAGGTATTACTGATTCTGAGCTCAATATCGCTATGGAATTAGGTAGCTTAGAAGCCATTAAACGTTCGGTTGAAGCGGGTATGGGAGTTTCGATTGTTTCGCGAGCAACAATTGAAAATGAATTAAAACTTAAAACATTGTGTGCCGTTGAATTAAATCCTACAATTAGAAGACCATTCTCATTTGTACATCAAAAACAAAAATTTAGAGTAAATGCGATGGATGAATTATTAAATTTTGCTCGAAATTACTGCACTCAAGATAATATTATCGAAGGCACTGCTGATACAAAAGTAACAATATAATTACATCGTAAAATTAATAAGATTTAAAAAATTGAGTAATTATAAAAAACAATTAATAAAACATTTTGCGAAACTCAATGAGCAAGATCAAAATTCTTTGGTGTCATATGCGGAGTTTCTTGTGCAACGAGAAACTCCAATTGAATTTAATGAGTTAGAAATAACCGAGCCTTTACAAATTCAACGCCCAGAAAAAGAATCGGTTATAAAGGCAATAAAGCGTTTATCAGCAACTTACCCTATGCTTGATAAATCAGCATTATTGAATGAGATTTCGACCTTCATGACGCAGCATATTATTCATGGTGTCGAAGCTAAAGAGGTTATTGATAATCTTGAAGTTGAGTTTCAAAATCAATTTAAAAAATGGCAAAATTAATAATCAATGCTAACTGCGCTTAACCGCTGGTATCAACGCAACTTCACTGATCCACAAGCGGTGTTGTTAGTTATATTATTGATTTTAGGTTTTGCCATTATTACATTTTTAGGCAATATGCTAGCACCAGTGTTTGCTGCTGTTGTTATTGCCTATCTCTTAGAAAGTCCAGTGCAGTTAATGAAAAAATACGGTGCCCGACGTCGTGATTCTGTTATTTGGATATTTCTATTATTTATAACAATCCTATTTTTTCTCGTGTTTGGCATATTACCATTGTTATTAAATCAAATGACGCAATTTTTAGCCGAGCTTCCAAGTTATGTTGGTAAAGGACAGGAACTATTATTGTCGTTGCAAAACAAGCTGCATTTTATACCGGCTAATGACATTGAGTCTCTCGGTAATGTAGTGAAATCAGAAATTGCGGGTTTAGGTCAAGTTGTATTAACAATGTCGCTCGCATCAATACCGAGTCTTATTACAGCGTTGATATATTTAATTTTAGTACCAATGCTAGTTTTATTCTTCATGAAAGATAAATGGCAAATACTGAATTGGTTATCTAATTATGTACCTAGTCAACGAGGTTTAGCCAATAAAGTGTGGAGCGAACTTGATGTGCAGTTGGGCAAGTATGTAAAAGGAAAATTCTGGGAGTTTTTAATACTTGGAATTACAGTTTATTTTTGTTTCACTTTTTTTGAATTAAAATATGCCATATTGCTCGCCGTTTTAGTTGGCGTGTCTGTAGTGATGCCTTATATTGGAATTATGATTGTATCCATTCCTTTTGTTTTAGTTGCTTACTTTCAATTTGGATTTAGTTCAGAGCTTTATGCGTTATTATTAACATACTTTATCATAAATGCACTTGATGGTTATGTGTTAGTACCTATTTTATTTTCTGAGGTTGTTAATATTCACCCTATCGCGATAATTATCAGCATTTTATTATTCGGTGGCCTTTGGGGCTTATGGGGTGTGTTTTTTGCAATACCATTAGCAACCCTAGTAAATGCGATATTGCGTTCTTGGCCCTGTAGTGAAGAAAGTAGTGAAGAAAACAACAAAGACACTGAACTCTCCAAAATAAATACCGAGGTTAGCTAATTTAGAGGACTAAGATTTGTAGCAACAATACTGCCCTTAACAAAATATATATTCGTTAATGACTCAAACCCCGAATCAGTCGCAAATAAAAACCACAGTACTCCCTTAGAATCTGTTTTGATAATAAGTGACTTAGTATTATCATTAGCATTTGTTAATGTTTTTAACTCATAAAAAGCATTATCAAGGTCACACTGTTGTGAATTAGCAAAATTACCCATTGCTATTGCATTTTGACCGCTATTTTTTTGATTACCTATATCAATATTCATTCGGTATACATCGTTATTATCGAGTACTTTTAAGGGTTCATTGATGGATGCGCCCGCTTTTATAGTAACAGCTTCTCCGGGCGGACCACCTACACCAACACAATCTGATTGTATATTTGTTGCAAACGTTATTTCAAATATGAGTTGATATTGTGCATTTGGAACAAATCCATTAAATCCTTTTTTGATAAACATAATAAGATCATCGCTACGATTATTTCCTGTAAGTCTATAACCAGTCATGCTTTCTAATTGTGGTGGTATTGGTTCAATAGCCGAAATAAAATCGAACAAGTTTATATCTTTTATAGGGTAATCGGCAAAATCTGCATTCCAACCATCAGAACTTTCGGAGAAGTCTAAAAGCAATTGAACCTTATTATCAATTGTATCCGTTGGGATTGGCGTTAAGCTTGGTGTTGATAAAGGTATATCTTCCGAGCCGCCACCGCCACAAGAGAGTAAAGCAATTGCAAACAAATGGACTAGGAGTAGCGTTTTTAAGGTTTCCATTTTAAAGCCTAAATAATTTTATTAAAATAATTTATTTTTATCTACCTAATGATACAACTTAGTATAGCTTTGCTATTTATTACTAAACTTTAATAATAAGAATACATTACCATAAGTAAAAACCAAAGTGCAGTCACAAATTTTATTTTTGCTCAAGGTATTGTTAATATTATTTAACAATAACCCCTGATATCACTTTATTCAAATGTCGATGCTTGCAAAACTAATCATTATACTGAGCATAAAAAATACTAACAAGGAAGATAATGGTGAGTCATATACTATATCAATTAAGAGTGAATATTTTAATTATTATTAGTTTGATACTGGTTTCATGCAGCAATGGAAATAATGATTTACCCGATACAGATAAGACCCCATCAACTATAGTAACAGCATCCTTAATTTCAGTTGTTTTTAGTGAATCTATGAAAGCTCAATCCGTAAAAATGGATTTCTTGTTGCACCTAATGATGGTGTAATTGGATATGATGATGCTACCAAAATAGCCATTTATCGAACTAAAGAAGCAAACCTGAAAGGTAGCACTCAATATACAGTAACATTAAAAAACTCAATAAGAGACAATGCAAATAATCAACTCAAAGAAATAAGTTGGACATTTAAAACAGACGATACTGTATAGGCTGGATATTTTCGACTATACAAGTAATATCGCTGTTGTATTCAGAATAAAAACCCATTTGATCGATTCCCGCGAATAAATTCTTCCACTAGTCTCCGCTCTTTTATTATTTTATTTAAAAATTTACTTTATTTTAAATTATTATGGAATTGCATTTTAATAGCAAATGCATACTGACTTGTTTTGTAAAGACATGATAAACATTTGTGTCATATATTGTCATTTTAATATAATGGGGTTAATTGTAGAACCGTGCGAACTTTTTTTTCGATGATTGTCGTTAGCTAGTGAAGCATGAGCCTTATTATGGTTTATAGCTCATCAGCAGCAAAGTCCGCCAGTCTTGAACGCTCACCTCGTTTGAGGGTGACATGGCCACTGTGCTGCCATTTTTTAAATCGATCAACGGTATAGGTTAAACCTGAGGTAGTCTCAGTTAAATACGGTGTATCAATTTGAGCAACATTACCAAGGCAAACTACTTTTGTACCTGGGCCGGCTCGGGTGACTAAGGTTTTTAATTGTTTTGGTGTTAAGTTTTGGGCTTCATCAATAATGATAAAGCGATTTAAAAATGTTCTGCCTCGCATAAAAGTAATTGAGCGTAATTTTATGCGTTTGCTTAATAAGTCATTGGTTGCTGCTCTAGCCCATTCACCATTACCTTCTGAATTATCGGAGTTGGTTAATACCTCAAGATTATCCATTAATGCACCCATCCAAGGAGCCATTTTTTCTTCTTCGGTTCCGGGCAAAAAGCCAATATCTTCGCCTATCGGGATGGTGGCACGAGTCATTACAATTTCACGATAAAGTTTTTTTTCTAAGGTTTGTTCTAATGCGGCAGCAAGCGTTAATAATGTTTTACCTGTGCCAGCAATACCGAGTAATGAAACAAAATCGATTTCAGGATCCATTAATAAATTTAGAGCAAAATTTTGCTCGCGGTTTCGGGCATTAATACCCCATACGGTATTGTGCGAAGCATGAAAGTTTCGTGCTGTTTCGATTGTTAATTCATTATTGTTATATTCTCGGACTATAAACTCGTTGTTGCGCTCATGGTCATTTATTAAAAATTCACTGGGATACCAATTGTTTTCGTCGGGGTTAGTAATTTTATAATAAGACTTACCATTATCAACCCAAGATTCCATCCTGTCGCCATGATTATCCCAAAAGCTTTTATCTAGTTCACGGCTTCCGGAGTACAATAAATTGACATCATCAAGAACTTGATCGTTAAAATAATCTTCTGCATGTAAGCCAATTGTGGCGGCTTTAATTCGGAGGTTAATGTCTTTTGATACTAGTGTAACGTCTGATTCTGATAAATTTTGTTGTAAAGCGAGGCATGTGCTTAGTAAATTGTTATCTGCTTTATTGCCCGGAAATTGTTGTGGCAGATCGGTGCTGTAATTTTTAGTTTGAAAAAATAATCGTCCAAATTGTGCTTGAGAAATGTTTAATGAGTCTGCTAGAGAATTTATATTTAAGCTGATGCCATTTTCAATATTTTCAGGAGTCGCACCTTTTAATAGTTCATCAAGAAAACGACTGGATTGACGCGCATTACGTGCAACTTCAGATGGGCCGGTTTTATTATTATCTAATTCTTCAAGAACTATCATTGCTAAGAAAACATCGTGTTCTTGAAATTGAAGCAGGGCTGTTGGGTCGTGCATTAGCACATTGGTGTCTAATACGTAGATTCGATTATGTTGTTTCTTATTTTGTTTTGTCATGTATTATTAGGATTTATTAAGTAATTTAACTGCATCTAGCACCTCATTTACGTAACCATCTACTTTAACTTTACACTACTCTTGGTAAAGCTTGCCTTTGGATTAATAATGAATGTACTGCGTTCAATACTAGGTACTTTTTTACCATACATATTTTTCATTTTTATGACGCACAAACTTTTGTGCAGCCAGAAGTATTATCTCTTGGGTAAAAGTATAGTACGACATTTTTATCTTTTAAATCAGAAAGTGAATTTTTTTTACCAATTTCCATATTGTTTATTGAGTTATCTTTATGCTTTAATTGGTTCTATTACAGCGTCTAAATTTAGTTGGTCGCAATATTCCAGAAATTCATCGCGTAATACCGCTATTTGCATTTTTGCCGGAATTTCAAGAATCATATTCAGTGTGAACATTGCTGTGCCGGTGTGTGCTGCATGATAACTACCGGTATATAATTCATATATATTAATGTCTCGCGATGAAAAGAATTCAGCTAATTCATGCACAATACCTTGATGATCTAATGCTATCACTTCTACAGAATAGGGGAGGGCATCTTTGTTTGATTGCCGCTTATCGGTGCGAGTACATGAAACAGATAAATTTAATGTTTCTTGCAAGCTTGGAAGTGATGATTCAAGTTTTGCAACATTATTCCAGTTGCCACTGATTAGCGTAATAATGGCAAACTCACCGCCTAATACCGTCATACGACTGTCTACGATATTACAGCCATAGGATAAGATGGTATTAGATAATTGTGTTACTAAACCAGGTTTGTCATGACCTAGTGCCGATAGTACTAATAAATTACTCATGGTCTATTTATCGTTCCTTTTAATTTATTTCATATTTTAATCGTAGTTTAAAATATGAAATGATGTAAATTTATATTTTAGCATTTCTTAGTTGCTCAGCAGCATCTTCTGGGCTAATGGTATTCACAAACAAGCCCGAACCTAACTCAAAACCGCTTGGAATGCTGGTTCGAGGACAAATTTCTAAGTGCCAGTGATAACTTTGGGTTGAATCCGTATATTCTCCTCCATGCGGCAAGGAATGTAAAAAATAATTATACTGCGCGCCACCAATAACGGCATCCAATCGAGTCATGGTGTTTTTTAGAATTTTTGCAAAATCAAGACTTTGTTCTTGAGTTAAACTTAAAAAATCACTCGAATGAGATAATGGTAAAATTTGAACCTCCCATTCATAGCGACTGGCAAAAGGTTTAATGGCAATAAAAAATTCAGATCGTTCTATTACATATTGGCCAACATTTATTTTGCGCAAAACTTTTCCGGTGTCACGTTCGTAAATTGTAGTTTCAAAGGTAAGCGCCTCATCAATTAAACAACAAAATATACATTTATGGTTTTTATCATAATAAAGCTTGGAATGATGTAACTCATCATGAACATTTTGAGGTACTACCGGTAGTGCAATAATTTGACTGTGGGTATGAGACATACTGGCACCGGCTGCCGGACCAAAGTTTTTAAAGACTAAAACATACTTTAACCGATCGTCCATGTCATAAATTTGTTGTACGCGATCTTTGTAGGCTAAAAATAATAAAGACAAGTGTTCAACTGACATTTCATGAATAGCGATTCCATGTTGGGTGTGATCAACTATCACCTCATGCCGACCATAACCCTCAATCGCTTGTTGTAAGCCAAAGGTTGGCATTGGGGTATTTCGATCGTCACCTAATACAGGATAAAGATTTTCAACGATTCTAATGTGCCAGTCTTGGGAGTTGGGGTAGCTGGCAATTTCCGGAGGTGTCATTGATTCATTACCCGTACAGAACGGACATTTAGAGACATGCTCTCGGGTATCACGTGGCGCGGCTTGTTCGTCTTTTTGTGGCCGCATACTGCGTGCGGTTGCTACTAATACGGATTCACTTGGAATGATTGGATTTATGCGTATTTCTCGCAGGTTTTTCTCGTCAGACTGCATTTACAACTCCATTTATCGATTAATTATGTATTTTTATTAACTATTTCCTTTATTTCTAAAAGTAATGCTATTTTGATATAATTATTGATTTGATTAATTTCACTTAAAAATATCAATAAAGCCTTTATTGTGTCATTTTATGGTAATTTTTTAATGACTCAGGTCATGATTGCTTGTTCAAATTTCATTGCTACAGTACCATTGCAGCTGGATTTTGTGGGGAAAAAATATGTTCCAAGGTAGTTTGGTTGCTTTAGTTACTCCAATGAGTGATGACGGTAGCGTTGATTATGATAGTTTACGAAGTTTGATTGAATTTCATGTCGAGAATGGCACAGATGCCATTATTGCGATGGGCACAACGGGCGAGTCTGCTACCTTATCGCAACAAGAACATTGTGAAGTCATAAGGCAAGCTGTTGATTTTTCTAACAAAAGAGTACCGGTTATTGCCGGTACTGGAGCCAATTCAACAACCGAAGCTATTGCGCTAACGCAATGTGCCTTACAAGCAGGCGCAGATGCCTGTTTACTGGTAACACCATACTATAATAAGCCCACTCAGCAGGGCTTATACCTTCATTATAAGGCTATTGCGGAAGCGGTTGCGATTCCACAGATTTTATACAATGTTCCAGGGCGCACCGCTGTTGATATGTTACCTGAAACCATTAAGCAATTAGCGAGTATCAGTAATATTATTGGCGTAAAAGAAGCAACAGGCGATATGGCGCGAATTAAAACACTCGTTAGTGACTGTCCTGAAGATTTTTATGTGTGGAGCGGTGACGATGCCACAGCTTTAGAGGCTATTTTCCTTGGTGCTAAAGGAGATATATCCGTGACAGCTAATGTCGCTCCTAAATTAATGCATGAAATGTGTCTTGCGGCTTTACATGGACAGCGAGATACGGCTACCGAGATTAATCAACGATTGATGCCGCTACACGAAAAGTTATTTGTTGAGGCGAATCCTATTCCAGTGAAATGGGCATTAATGGAAATGGCTAAAATACCCAAAGGTATTCGATTACCATTAACTTTATTATCCAGTGAATTCCATGAGACGGTACGTTCTGCGCTGAAAAATGCTGATGTGCTTTGAAACTAATTATTAAATTATAAGTGAAATTGTTATGTTCTATGTTTACACGCGCATGAAAGTAGTATTTTTTATATTTTCAATATTGTTGTTACTCATTAGTTGCTCAACTTCTGACAAAAAAGCAGTTTATGAAGATGTGGCAACTGAAAAACCGTTGATTGTGCCACCGGATATTGTGATGCCTTCTCAAAATAGTTCATTATCAGTGCCCGAGATAGCACCTCAGAGCACAACTTATAAAATATATTCTCAAAAAAATTCGAATAATTCAAATGAGTTGCTAAAAGACAGAACAACAGGAATTCGTTTGCTTCGTGATGGTGCTATTCGCTGGTTAGAAATTGATGCACAGCCAAAAGATATTTGGAATAAAGCCATAGATTATTTTCAGCGTACTGGTTTTAGCATTAAAATTAAAAAACCCAAATTAGGCATAATTGAAACTAACTGGTTGGAAAATAAAGCCAATGTTCCAACAAATTGGTTTTCTCAAATGTTTAAAAATATGTACCGAAATCAAAAAGATAGATATCGAGTTCGTTTAGAACGAAATAGCGCAGATACTCGGACATTAATGTTTTTAACGCATCGAGCAGGAATTGAAAAAGAAATAGATACTGATGACGAAGAAACTGAATTAATGTGGGTTCCACTAGCGTCCGATCCTGAATTAGAAGCTGAAATGTTACAGCGGTTTTTAGTTTATTTAGGAAATGATGAAACGGATATCGCAAACTTATTTTCTGGCTCGGCACCACAAAAAAGAACAACTATCGTTGAAACTGATGGACAAATTAAATATCTTAAAGTGAAAGAAATTTTTTCAAGAACCTGGCGTCGCACGGGACTAGCGATAGATCGTTTAGGTTTTACTGTCGATGATAAAGATCGAAGTGCTGGAATATATTATATTAAAGTATCTAAAGTCTTTATCGAAACAGAATTAAATAATGGTGGTTTCTTTTCTAATTTATTCAGTGAAAAGCATCAAGATATTACTCAATTTCTAATTTCTCTTGAAGATAAAAAAACTGAAACGCATATTCAAGTGTTAACGCGCCAAGGTCACGAAAATAAATCGCCATTACAAAAACTGATTGTTGAAAAACTAGATAAGTTATTGAAATAATTTATGCGATTTGCATCATTAGGTAGTGGTCGTCAAGGTATTGGAAAAAATACTGATATTTCCATTATCAATTAAAACGATGGTATGGCTTGGCAAGAATTTTAAATAAATATTGGGTTTGAGGAATAACTTATGAAGAAAGTATCTGAATTATTTTCAGGAAAAGCGAAAACAGTTTTTACCACAGAAGATAAAGAACGATTAATTTTACATTTTAGAAACGATACTTCAGCGTTCGATGGCGAAAAAATTGAACAGCTTGATCGTAAAGGCATGGTTAATAATAAATTTAATGCTTTTATTATGGAGCAAATACAAAATGCCGGCATCGAAACGCATCATGTTGAATTATTATCCGAGCAAGACTCACTGGTTAAAAATTTGGATATGTTACCAATAGAATGTGTGGTTCGAAATATCAGCACTGGTAGTTTGTGCCGCCGTCTAGGGGTAGCCGATGGCATGGACTTAAACCCGCCAACATTCGAGTTTTTTTTAAAAAATGATGAACTTCACGATCCAATGATTAATGAGTTTCATATAGAAACCTTTAATTGGGCGACGGCTTCTGAGGTTGCCGACATGAAGCAATTGACGTTTAAAATTAATGATATTCTAAAGAAACTCTTTAGTGATGCCGGCCTATTACTGGTGGATTACAAACTGGAATTTGGCCGATACAATGGCAAAATAGTACTTGGGGATGAATTTACCCCTGATGGATGCCGTCTATGGGACGTGAAAACACGGGCTAAAATGGACAAAGATCGCTTTCGTCAAGGCCTAGGTGGTGTTGTTGAGGCTTATGAAGAGGTCGCACACCGGCTTGGTGTTGATTTATAAACGCTATTGTAATTGCTTTAAAAGATCCTATTTGGTTTTTTGGAGCTATAATTCTGTACTTAAACTAGGGTGATATATTCGATATATTACCTTATTTAAGAATTTTTATTAAATTCGCTGTATTTTATCTAGTTTTATTCATTAATTTTTCGTTACTCCTTCGCTTTATTTCGTTCATAAAAGCTTATTACCTAAAGTTAAAAGTTAATTTTCCGATATATTTATAAAAGTATCTGTGTATTTTGCTACTTGGTTAAATTTGTCATCATGTTTAATTTAATTAAATTATCTGCTCAATTTCGTATTCGAACCAAAATGTGGTTTGGTTTTGGCTTGTTAATGTTCTTCTTAGTGGTTATTTCAAGTGCAACTTTGATTAGTATGTCGTCTATTAATTCCAGTGTTAACAATGTTGTTAATATTAGCCAACCAATGGTAATAGCTTCTATGGAGTTAGTTGATGCGCTAGACCAGGCTAATGCAGCACTAGGGTTTTATTTACTTAGTCAGGATAAAAATGAAAAACAGATTTATCTAAAATCTTTAAAAAAATTAAAGCAGTTATTGGCAACTATTAAAGGCTTACCGGCTACCAAGGCAAATAGTAAAATTCAAAAAAGTATTTCAGAAATTGAAAAAAATATAAAAGTCTACAGTTTATACAAAAAGGAAATGTTAATTTTAGCGGTTGATTTTAACAAAAACTTTAAAGGTATTGGTTTATCTGCAGAAAAAATGAATCCACTGGCGCGTGAAATTCAACAAAGTTTTTCTGAAATGTTACAGTCAGAACAAAATGAAGCAGTAACAGCAGAACGAAGACCATTGTTAGTTGATATAATGAAAATTCGCTTGCATTGGTTAAACATCATTAACTCCACGCGTTCGTATATGACATTTCGCGGTCAGCCAGCATTGGACGTTTTAAATATTAACGTGAAATTAGTAAGGGGCATGATTTTTAATGAAAAGTAAGTTTTCTTTAATTGAGACATTCAGAACAATTAATAGTTGTCTTAAAATCCGTTCTAAGATTTGGATTGGTTTTGCATTGATGACTTTAATTTTGTGTGTTGTTGCATTAAGCGCGATTCGAAGTTTGATGAAAACCCAAGATAGTATCAGTTCAGTAGTTGAAATAAATCAACCAATGGCATTTCATTCGATGATTTTATTAGAAAAGATTGAACGTTCAGGGCAATCGTTAGGGTTTTATTTGTTGAGTAAAGAAGCAAGTTATAAACAAGCTTATCTTGATAATATGACTGATGCAAAAAAAGAAATTATATTAGTAAAAAATTTACCATTAGTTAAAAATAATACTGTGTTACAAAAACGACTACAAGAAATCGAAAACGATATTATTAATTATGATGGTTTTCATGAGTTACTTTTTAGTTTAGCAATAAACTTGAGTGAAAATATTCCAGCTATGATGTTTGCTGCGAGAGAAATAAACCCTGTTAGTCAAGAGTTGTTGCAATTAGCGTCACAAGCAATTTTGTCGGAAGATGAAGAAGAATCAACAAATGAGCGTAAAGCTTTATTAAATGATTTTAACGATTTGCGTTATGCTTGGGCTAATGTCATGAGTGGTATGCGGGCTTTTTTGGCGTTTCAAGGAGAAAACTCGCTTGATGAAATTGCATTATATACTGAAAATACTCAGCGACTCATTAAAAAAATTCAATCTAAGGGCGAAATACTTTCATTTGAACAAGAAGATTCGATCGCTCAATTTTCAGATTTACTCAAAACTACGCCAGCAAAATTTCAACACGTTTTTAAATTGAGCAAAGGTGAGCAATGGCAAAAAGATGCCTATATTTTGCGAACTCAAGTTGGACCTTTGTTATTAAAGATTGGAAAACAATTAAAGCAATTAATTACCGAACAAAAAACACAAACGGAATTAACCAGTAACAACCTTTTAATCGATGTTGCTGAAACCATTTTTATTGTGATTAGTATGTTGGTGATAGGTATCATCATCGCATTAGGTGCTGGTTGGCTTATAAGTTATATGATTACTAAACCACTGAATAATACTGTCTCTGCAATGCACGATATAGCCCAAGGTGAGGGTGATTTAACCAGTCGATTACCGGCTAGAGGCAGGGATGAAATATCAGATTTAGCCAAAGGTTTTAATAATTTTGTCGCAAAAGTTCAAGAAACGATCAGTGAGGTTTCAAATTCAACATCACAATTAACGTCAGCAGCAGAAAATATGTCGCTAATTACACAAAAAACTCGTGAAGGAACCAGTAAGCAGCAATGTGAAACGGATTTAGTGGCAACAGCAATGACTGAGATGACAGCCACCGTACAGGAAGTATCTAAAAATGCCGATGTTGCGGCAAAAGCAGCGCAACAAGCAGATGAGCAAGCTATAGAAGGAAATCAAATTGTCTCTAAAACAATTAACGCTATAGATTCTTTAGCAAATGACGTGGAAAAAGCCTCACAGGTAATTAATACAGTTAAAGACGATAGTGAAAGCATCGGTTCAGTATTATCGGTGATTCAAAGTATTGCCGAACAAACTAATTTATTGGCGCTAAATGCTGCAATTGAAGCGGCGCGAGCAGGAGAACAAGGACGTGGTTTTGCTGTTGTGGCAGATGAAGTTCGTACACTGGCGAGCCGAACCCAAGAGGCAACACGCGAAATTCAATCTATGATAGAAAAATTGCAATCCGGTAGTCAGGATGCGGTGGTAGTGATGGAGTCCAGTTGTGACAAAGCACGTTCGACTGTGCAACAGGCAGTTGAAGCGGGCAATGCTCTAAAAACTATTACTTGCGCAGTAGAAGAAATAAATCAGATGAACAAAGAAATTGCACAAGCCGCCTTGCAACAGGGTGATGTTGCTGAAGAAATTAACGTAAATGTTGTTAATATAACCCAGGTAGCAACCCAAACAGCTACTGGAGCGGATCAATTAACAACTGCGAGTAGTGAGTTAGCCAGTTTAGCCAGCAATTTACAGGCATTAGTGACACGCTTTAAAGTTTAAAAAAGTTATTTTTTGAACTATACATTCAACATTAGAAATGAAAAAGAATGATTGGTTAGCAATTTTCACTATTTTATTTGCTGAATTCCTGTCTAAGCATTACTGTATCCGGTCTAAATGTAACTGAAATTCCGAGCTATTTGGATATAGCGTTAAAATCAATTTTAATATAGAGTGTCAGGTTTACTGGCTAAACCATCATTTAGTGGTAAATTTTAGTTAACATTTAGTGGCTTGAACATGCTTTTTTGTTCAAGATCAGTTATAATACATTATAAATCAAACAGTTAGAAGAAAATATATTAAATATGGCTACCAGTTATAATGCTGACGCAATTGAAGTTTTAACCGGCTTAGATCCCGTTAAAAAGCGTCCAGGGATGTATACCCAAACAGAGCGACCAAATCATCTTGCCCAAGAAGTGTTAGATAACAGTGTTGATGAGGCTGTTGCAGGGCATGCAACTGAAATTAAGGTTACGTTATTTAAAGATGGCTCAATTGAAGTTGAGGATGATGGCCGTGGTATGCCGGTAGATAAACACCAAGGCGAAAAAATTCCTGGTGTCGAAGTCATTATGACTCGACTTCATGCTGGTGGTAAATTTTCTAATAAAAATTATCAGTTTTCGGGTGGTTTGCACGGTGTAGGGGTTTCTGTAGTTAATGCACTTTCTAAGCAGGTTGATGTATATATTAAGCGTGATGGCGCTGAGTATATGATGTCTTTTGCTTATGGTGACCGAAAAAAAGCCTTAAAAAAATTAGGGACAGTTGGCAAACGTGAAACGGGCACTCGGCTTCGTTTTTGGCCGGAAAAAAAGTATTTTGATTCGATTAAATTTTCAGTTCCTCAATTAACGCATGTATTACAAGCCAAGGCAGTGTTATGCCCTGGGCTTCGTGTTAAATTTTATGATGAAGCGAAAGATAAATCACAAGAATGGTATTATGAAGATGGTTTAAGGGATTATTTGCTTAGTTCCTTAGGTGAAGCCGTGGTATTACCCGATGACGGTTTTACTGGCTCAATGAGTGGTAATGAGGAAGCGGTAAGTTGGGCTTTAGTTTGGGTTCCTGATAGTAGCGAAACGGTTAGTGAAAGTTATGTTAATTTAATCCCGACAATTCAAGGTGGTACCCATGTTAACGGTTTACGAACGGGGTTAACCGAAGCTATTCGAGATTTTTGTGATTTACGTAATTTATTACCTCGTGGTGTCAAGCTTGCGCCGGAAGATGTTTGGGATAAGGTGAGTTATGTTTTATCCGTGAAGTTACTCGAACCACAATTTTCTGGACAAACTAAAGAACGGTTATCTTCTCGAGAGTGCGCGACATTTGTTTTGGGTGTATTAAAAGATGCTTTTAGCATTTGGTTAAATCAGCATGTTGATTTTGGTGAACAAATTGCTGAAATTGCTATTAACAGTGCACAATCACGAATGCGCGCGGGTAAAAAAGTTATTCGTAAGAAAGTTATGCAAGGACCAGCACTTCCGGGCAAACTTTCAGATTGTTCTTCACAAGATGTTGAGTTAGGCGAATTATTTTTGGTCGAAGGAGACTCCGCTGGTGGTTCTACCAAGCAAGCTCGAGATAGAATTTTTCAAGCGGTGATGCCGTTACGGGGTAAAATTTTAAATACTTGGGAAGTGGATTCATCACAAGTATTAGGTTCGCAAGAGGTTCACGATATTTCAGTTGCCATTGGAGTGGATCCCGGTTCAGATAAGATTAAAGGACTGCGTTACGGTAAAATAATAATTTTAGCCGATGCGGATTCTGATGGTGCCCATATTGCTACCTTGTTGTGTGCGCTGTTTTTAAGGCATTTTCCTGACTTGGTTACTGCCGGTAATATTTATGTTGCTATGCCACCGTTATATCGAATTGATGTTGGCAAAGATACCTATTATGCACTGGATAATTCTGAACAACAGGGTATTCTTGATAGAATTGCGGCTGAAAAGAAAAAAGGTAAAGTTTTAATCACTCGATTTAAAGGTTTGGGTGAAATGAATCCAATGCAGTTACGTATTACGACAATGGATCCCGATACTCGACGTTTAGTGCGTTTAACTTCTGAGGCTGGCGATGGTAGTCATCAAATGATGGATTTATTACTAGCCAAAAAACGTGCTTCAGATCGAAAAGCTTGGCTTGAAACGAAAGGTGATCTTGCCGATATATCGTAATATTTTTTAATTCAATACATCACTCCCCCCATAAACGCTATGTGGTGTTATTTTTAGTATTAATGACAAAGTTAATACTTATTTAATAGTTTGGGGGTAGTTTGACGTGTTAAGTATTTTAAAAGGTTTAACTCTGTTGTTAGTAATTAGTTCAAGTAATGTTTATGCATTTATTTCAAAACATCAATTTGAGCAAAAGCAACAAAATTTATTTACGGCTGGCCAAGTTTGGAGTTATGAAACTAGATATAATGAAAAAAACTCTAGACTGACAATATTAAAAGTTGATTATTTTGAAGATGCAGTGGTAGTGCATATAAGATTGGAAGATATTAAATTGCTCGATTCAACTCTAGCACACGGCTTTCGTACAATTGTGCCACACATGGCATTCTTGCAAACGGCATTACAACAGAGTGTTATAAAATTAGTTGGTGAGAATAAGCGTCTACCTGAATTTTCGAAAGAATATCAAAACTGGCGGCAAGGTGATGGCGTCGGCACGGCTTGGGCATGGCATTTTAGTGTATCAGAAGCATTATCAGGATTAGAAGAAATATATAATAGTAAACAGTCTTTGTTAATAGACGAAAATTTAAGAAGTAATAATTAAAAGAAATAATTAAAGTATAAATTAAAAAGAATAAGAGAAAATAACAGCATGGCCAATAATACAGTTGACGATAATATAGAATTAATGCCGATTAAAGATTTTACTGAAAAAGCTTATCTTGATTATTCTATGTATGTTATTTTAGATCGTGCTTTACCGCATTTGGGTGATGGCTTAAAACCGGTTCAACGCCGCATTATTTATGCCATGTCAGAATTGGGTTTAAAGGCGGGTTCTAAATTTAAGAAATCAGCCCGAACAGTTGGTGATGTGCTGGGTAAGTTTCATCCTCATGGTGATAGTGCCTGTTATGAAGCAATGGTTTTAATGGCTCAGCCATTTTCTTATCGTTATCCTTTATTAGAAGGGCAGGGCAATTGGGGATCACCCGATGAACCAAAATCATTTGCTGCCATGCGCTATACTGAGTCTAGGTTATCACCTATTGCCGATTTACTATTGTCCGAACTTGGCCAAGGTACGGTTGATTGGATGCCAAACTTTGATGGCTCCTTAGATGAGCCGGTATTATTGCCATCACAGATACCTCATATTTTGTTAAATGGAACAACGGGTATTGCAGTTGGTATGGCAACAGACATACCACCACATAATCTTACTGAAATACTTAACGGTTGTTTGTTGCTGTTAAAAAGCCCTGAGTCAACGTTAACGGATTTATTTAAAATTATTAAAGGGCCTGATTATCCAACTGATGCGGAAATTATTACTCCCAATAAAGAAATTAAACAAATGTATAAAACTGGACGTGGTTCAGTTCGCATGCGTGCGATATACGAAATGGAAAAAGGTAATATTATTGTAACGGCATTGCCACATCAGGCATCACCGTCAAAAGTATTAGAACAAATTGCCGCTCAAATGACAGCTAAAAAACTACCGTTAGTTGTCGATTTACGTGACGAATCTGACCACGAGAACCCGACACGTTTAGTGATTATGACTAAATCGAAAGATGTTAATGTTAAAGATTTAATGTCGCATCTATTTGCATCTACGGATTTAGAGCGAACTTATCGTGTTAATATGAATGTGATTGGTTTAAACGGTAAGCCCGGTGTTAGAAACTTGCTAGAGCTATTAACGCAATGGTTAGTGTACCGTAAAGATACCGTTCGTAAGCGTTTGCAATATCGTTTAGATAAAGTTGAAAAGCGTTTGCATATCTTAGCCGGTTTAATGAAGTGTTTTTTGAATATTGATGAAGTTATTCATATTATTCGCACTAAAGATAAACCCAAGCAAGAGTTAATGAAGCAGTTTAAGCTTAGTGATATTCAAGCTGATGCAATTTTAGATTTAAAATTACGTAATCTAGCTAAACTTGAAGAAATTTCAATTCAAAAAGAACAAAAAGAATTGAAAGCAGAGCGTGATGAACTGACTAGTATTTTAGGTTCAAAATCACGTTTGACAACATTGATTAAAAATGAGTTAACTCAAGTTATAAAAAATCATGGTGACGTGCGTCGTTCACCAATTAAAGTTCGTGATGCTGCGAGCATGATTAATGAGACTGATTTAATTAGTTCAGAACCGGTTACAGTTATTCTTTCAGTTAATGGTTTGGCTAGAAGTGCCAAAGGACATGAGTTAAATCCTGAAGAAGTTAACTTTAAATCCGGTGATACTTATTTAGATAGCACACAATCTAAAACCAATCAGATGTCGATATTTATCGACTCCACTGGGCGCACCTATGGCATTCCAAATCATACCCTACCATCGGGTAGAGGGCTTGGTGAACCACTAACAGGTCGATTAACGCCACCAGCAGGAGCTCAGTTTTGTGGTGTGATGAGTGGTGAACCGTCAAAACAATATTTATTATTAACTACGTTTGGTTATGGTTTTGTTGTAACGCTTGAGGATTGCTTAACGCGTAATAAAAAAGGTAAGGGAATTGTAAAGGTTCCTGAAGGTGCTAAATTATTACCTCCTGTGGCAGTGAGTGATTATGAAAATCAGTGGCTTGTTGTAGCATCAAATGATGGACATATGTTAATTCACTCATTAGATGAGTTACCTATTATGTCTAAAGGCAGGGGCTTACGCACGATTAATATTCCAACAGCAAAAGCTAAATCGGGTGTGGAGTCCGTTGTAGCCGTTACGGTAGTGACAGAGGAGGATAACTTGGTTATCGATACTGGTTCACGTAAAACTGTTTTCACACAAGATGATATGGCGCCATATGAAGGTGAAATTGGCAAGCGTGGCTTAAAATTACCTCGAGGTTTTCGAACTGTTAAGCGTTTGAAAATTGAGGTGGAAGAAGATGAAGAAGAATAGAGTTTTCTGGGTTTTTAGTTTGTGATAAAAGCTAAGCTAAGTTTTTTAGTCGCCATTATTATCTTTACTCGTTAGTGTTCGTAACTTGCGAAGTACACGTTCTGCTCGGCTAATATGAGATTTTAATTCGATATTTTCTGGGTCAATTTTTAATAAGCTACTCCACTTGTCTAATGCCAGCTTAATATTTCCTTTGCTGTAGAGTATTCTACCTGTCTCTATACCGGTTTCGATTTTTTTATTTATGGACTCATCTAATATTGATTTTAATTTTGTAAGCTCATAGTTACCTTTATTGTTTGCTATTATTTTGTTTAGGATTGTATTAGCTGCATGTAAGTCATTCTTAGCAAATGCGGCTTTGTATTTATTTATTGCTTTTGTAATAGAGTTAGATTCGGCTTTTAACCTTTTTTTATTATTTTTTATACTTAGCTTATTTATTTTTCTTAGTTGTAGTTTTATTTTACCGGATGACTCTTTCGATGGTTCTAGCATTTGAGCTAGTTGAATACATTTTTTTGAGGTATTTATTCTTTTTAATTTTAAATTTTTTGATGAACAGTTTATTAATTCTGATACTGTTTCGGTAGCCCTGCTGCGTAAAGTATCATATTTATTTTGTTCGGTTGACGATTCTTTTACAGCAAGTGCAATTTTTTGTTGTATAGGTAGGTCTTTTATTAAACTGTGTGCGGTATTAATAAGTAGTTTATGTTTTAATTTATTTATATATACTTGTCTTTTAAGTAAATAGGTTTTATACGAAAAATTTAAACTTTTATTTTTTGAAACCCGATTTAATGCAAAATTATAAACAGTGTAGGCGTCTTCCCATTTATTTTCCCTAATAAAAAAATGAGTTTGTTTAATGGTTTTTGCAACGAATTTATTGGATTTTTTAAAAATTTCTTTATTTCGTAGCATTAACTTCAAGTATTGTGGATGGGTCGTTTTTACTTGTTTTAAGGTGTCTCTCGCTTTATCAAATTCTTGTTCGGCTATCCATTTTGTTATTAAACCATTCACATCATTACGTTGTGCATTAATATAGGCACAACTTGAAACAAATAATTGAGACGCTAGCACGATGGCTAGGGTGAAATTTTTAAGCATCATGCAACAATCTTATCGCGTAATAATTCTTCTATTTGTATGTCCATTTTATCTCTGTAGGTATGAGCAACGTCACTGACAATATAGGTTGTTACCGGATTGGAAATTCCACGAAGTTTAATTTCTTGGCATTTACTGGCCGATAGTCGCCAATTAAGATCTTCATTGTTAAACATGTTTTGGCTTATTATAACTTGACCATTTTCAGCTGTATTTAACAGTCGTGAAGCTAGGTTGACCGATTCACCTACTACAGTATATTGCATTCGTTCTTGTGCTCCCATATTACCCGCTAACATGTCACCGGAATTGACTCCGATGCGAAAATAAACCGGGAATTGACCATTTCTAATTCGAAGCGCATTTAGGCGATCGACTAGCTTCTGAATCATTACCGCACATGATACAGCATTAAAGCTATGATCTTCGTCTTTTATTGGAACGCCAAACACCACCATGGCACAGTCACCCATGTATTTGTCGATAGTACCATGATATAACTTACTAACTATTGAGATATAGGTAAAATATTCATTTAATAATGCGGCAATTTCTTTAGCGGGTAATTTTTCTGACATGCTGGTAAAACCGACAATATCTGCAAATAGAACGGAAGCTGTAACATGTTCGCCACCAAGAGTAACATGATCAAGGTTTTGCATAATCTGTTTGGCTACATTGGTTGATACAAAACGCGAGAAAATACTTTCTACTTGATTTTTTTCAAGCAGGCCATTAGCCATGGTGTTAAATGCACCAATTAAATGGCCAAGTTCATCATTACGACTTTCTTTGATTCGATAATTATAGTCACCACTATCAATTGCTTGGCTCGCTTTAATGAATGTATCAATTGGTCTGGATAAGCGTTTACCGATGTAATATGAAGCAATAATTCCGAGCATAATCATTAATAGTGTTGCTGCTACAACCGCTCTGATTGTGTGTACCAAATATTTGGTTAAATAATTCTTGCTAAAATTAACGACCACATGGCCAGCGATTATTCCTTGGAAACGTATTGGGGCGATATAAGAAGTGACCGGTTGAGAACTAGTGTCTTTTGACTTTAAGATCCAGTCAGTGGTATAACTCGAGTTCTTTAACAGGTCTGATTTACCATACAATGAAATTATATCGTCGTAAGGTAAAATTCCTGTAGACGCTAAAATTGTGCCACTGTCTGAATAAATAACAACACCTAAAATGCTATCAATTGCATTTAAGTTTCGCACTAAGACCATAAGTCCTAATTGGTCGTCAGATAATACTAGCTCCTTTGAAGATTCGGCTAGTTGTTCGATAATGGCTTTTCCAAAATCATTTATTTGATCATGAACCAGTTGCGATTGATTTGAAACGATTACTGAGCCCAATAAAACCATGCCAAAGGAAATTAGCAGTGTGATAACTACTGATAATTTGAAAGCAATTGGGATATGTTTAGGAGTGACTTTAGCCGTAATCTTATCAAAGAAATCTTTAGTTCTTGATGATACTGACGATAAGCTATTTTTAAATTTATTTGGCATTGATTACTATAATTTATATATGAAATGCGGTAGTTATTATAGTCTTAATATTATCAATAGTAATACTCATTTTTTGAGACTCTAACTTTAATATTTAGTTCGTTTTTTTGTACCACATAATGAATTTTTTAACATTATGGCTAGACGTTAAACGATTGATTTTATTCAGCTTAATTATATTGTAAAGTATTAAATTGAATTTCAGCCTAAAAAACCAAATATTTTCACTAAATGCATAGATTCTCGTGCCCTTTTAGCGATGATTTCTACTCGGTATTAGGCTAAGGTCACTGTATAATTAGTACTAATTGTTAAATAAAACTTACCTACACTACCAATGGTTAATGCGCTGAATATGACCAATTTTATAAGAACATTCGTATTGTTTATCTCCACTATTTTTGTGGTTACATTGTTGTTTACACTTAATGTACTTATTCTAAAAAATAGTAACTTATTAAATATAGCTTTGAATGATTATTTTTCCTTTATTCAGATTTTAATTTTATTTGTAACCGTTGCTGCGCTAATTTCGGTTTTGCTCTCAAAATCAATTGCTAAAATTTTTTTAAATGTCCGGATCCTAGAGTCACCGGCTACAGCTAATGAATTAAGGTTATTTTCAACAGTGAAGCGTTTGAGTGATGCTGTTGGTATTAAAATGCCTCAGATAGTGATTTATCACGGTCATGATATCAATGCATTTGCCACTGGGTTTAGATCAGATAATGCTTTATTAGCCGTTAGTCAACAATTACTCGATGTAATGACACAAGACGAAATGGAAGGTGTAGTGGGCCATGAAATATCTCATATCGAAAATGGTGATATGTTAACTTTGGCCTTGATGCAAGGCGTAGTAAATTGTATTGTGTATCTACCGGCAAATAGTTTTAGATTTATTATAGAAAAGCTATTTTCACCGCAACGCAGACATTATGTTGTGATATATTATTTTATAGTCACACTGACTCAGTTGAGTTTTGGCTGGATTGCAAGTTTATTAGTAATGTGGTTTAGTCGCCAAAGGGAGTTTCATGCAGACTTGTGTGGTGCTAAAATTGCTGGTCATGAGAGTATGTTACGGGCATTAGAATGTTTACAAGCTTGCAAGGATAATACTGTTTCACAAAGTTTAATTTTAAATTACGATAATTTATTTCGTAATTCATTTTATCAATTATTTATCAGTCATCCATCATTATCTGCTCGTATTACTGCGTTACGAAATATATCTTAATTAATCATATGTATTTTTAACGCTCCTAAAAGAAACTTAGGACAAAAATATTTTGCTGTATTTATTAAAATTTTAGAAATAAGGAAGAACAAATGTCAATGATAAAACCTTTTGCTGCTCTTAAACCACAACAAGAATATGCAGCGGATGTAATCGCACCACCCTATGATGTCTTAAATACAGCTGAAGCTCGTGAACGGGCAAAAGGCCGACCGCGTAGTTTTTTGCATATTTCAAAACCAGAAATAGATTTACCTCACGATACTGATCCTTATGATGCATCGGTATATAAAAAAGGTTTAGAAAATTTAAAAAAACTAATTGATGAAAATGTTTTAATTCGAGACGATAAACCAAATTATTATTTGTATAAGCTGTGTATGGGTAATCAAGAACAAATTGGTTTAGTTGGTGTTGCTTCGGTTGCGGATTATGATTCAAATAAAATTCGTAAACATGAATTTACTCGTCCAGTAAAAGAGGATGATCGAGTAAATCAAATAGATGCTTTAAATGCCCAAACTGGCCCAGTTTTTTTGACTTATCGTCACAATGCCGTAATCGACCAAATTTCAGATAAGATAAGTAAAAATTCACCACTGTATGATTTAACTGCGGACGATGGTGTGCAACACTCAATTTGGATGATTGATGATGAATCAGATATCAAACAAATTACAGAAACGTTTGATGCTATGGATTGCTTGTATATTGCGGATGGTCATCATCGTTCTGCTGCGGCATCAAGAATTGCTAAAATGCGTGATAATGAAAATGCTAATTATTTTTTATCGGTTTTATTTCCCGATAACCAAATGACAATATTGGATTACAACCGAGTAATAAAAGACTTAAATGGTTTAAGTGAAAGTGATATTTTAACTAAAATTGAAAACTCGTTTGATGTTGAACAGGTTGAACAACAAGTAAAACCCGATGCCGCAGGTATTTTTGGAATGTTTTTAGATGATAAGTGGTATCGCTTACAGATTAAAGCAAATCTAATTCCTAGCGATGATCCGGTTGCTCGATTAGATGTAAGTTTATTACAAGATAATTTAATTGAACCATTGTTTAATATTTCTGATCCGCGTATTGATAACCGGATTGATTTTGTCGGTGGAATTCGAGGTTTAGGTGAATTAGAAAAACGAGTCCAGTCGGGTGATATGAAAATTGCTTTTTCATTATTTCCAACCAGTCTTGATGACTTAATGTCAGTTGCCGATGCTAATAAAGTGATGCCTCCAAAATCAACTTGGTTTGAACCGAAACTAGCCGATGGATTAGTTTCTCACGTTTTAGATTAATAATAGGATAAGAATTATATTAAAACAGTCATTCCGGCCGTGTTTTGAGCCGGAATTTAGCGCTTAAATATTGGGATTATGAGCTTTGCGAGAATATTATTTCCGGTGTTATAATTAAAATCCTTCATCAAAATCATAGGTTAACTCAGTTTTTGGTTCTTGTAAAAAGTAACCTTGAATAAAATCAATACTGCATTGCCATAATACCGCTAAGTTATTTGCATTCTCGACAAAGGATGCGATGGTTTGTTTATTATTATTAGAACAAAATTCTGCAATTTCTTTTACTCGCTCTTGCATTTCAACATTACTCGCTAAGTTTTTTATTAAGTCACCGTGAATTTTTATGTAATCAAAATCGAGTTGTTTTAGTGCCTGAAATGCATTGGGCTCTTTACCAAAGTTTTCTATTGCGACACGGCAATTCAGTTGTTTTAAACCGGTTATAATTGTTTTTACACGATTTAAGTAGTTTAATGCAGTGTCTTCGCTAAACTCGAAAACGAGATCGTCAGTATTAATTCTTAAACTTTTAATGCGTTCACTAACCCATAATAAAAAATCATCGTCGGCAATACTTCCCGAAGAAATTTTAATAAAGAATCGAGTTTGAGTCTTATTTTTAGCTTGTTCGGCTAATGTAACCATAGTGTTACCTAAAATCCATCGGTCAATATACATTGTGAGCCCTAAGCGTTCGGCGGTTGACAGAAATTCACTGGGCAATATTATTTTGCCATCGTCATCTTTCATTCGAATTAAAATTTCATAATGTTGGCCAGATTCGCCATGTAAACTAACAATGGGTTGAAATAGCAAACTAAAATTATTATTTCTGAGGGCGTGTTTTATTTTGGCATTCCAATGGCTGTCTTGCTCATTTTCTCCTAGATCTTCTATTGCCGGATTAAATAAATGGGCTTGATTGCCACCATCTTTATGGGCAATTTTCATTCCACTTTCAGCTCGTAATACGCATTCTTCAGCCGATGCGGTTGTTTCATTGATTAGAGCTACTCCAATACTACAGGTGGTATTAACTGACTTACCCGCAACATCTGAATAATGCTCTTGTACTATTTTACAAATTCCATTTGTAATTTTATTTATTTTTTTCGAATCGATATGTTTCAGTAAAAGTGAAAATATCGGGCCATCAAATCGTGCAAGTTCGCCAAGATCGTTTAATTTTTCTTTGAAAATTCCGCCGATATCGGCAAGCAACATATCACTTCCTGAAATACCACTTTCATCTTTAATTTTACCATAGTCATCTAATGTAAATAATAATATTGCACCACGATCATTGCCATTTAATGTTTGCGCAATAAACATATCGAGTTGTTCAATAAAATATTTTCGGTTGTATAACCCTGTTAGTAGATCTTGTTGACTCAGTACATTGAGTTTGGTTTCTAATTCAGTATTTAATGTTTGATCTCGAATGATTAATTGAGTACAAATTTCACCGTCCATACTTGCTGGAGCAAATTCCAATAGAACCGTTGAGCGACGACCACTTTCTTTTATGGCATGAACCTCGAGTTTATTTTCTTTAACCTGACCTTTGGCATATTTACGCAAGTAATCTTTAAATTTAGCGTGGTCGTCATTATCAACCATGTCTAATATTGGCATTCCTTCAACATCGTCCATGCTCTCATGGCCAAAAATATTGAGGTAGGCTTGATTAACGTAAATGTGCATGCCTTCATGAATATACGCTATTGCGTCACGTGAACTTTCAATGAGAGATTTAGTGCGCTTTTCTGCTTCGTGCAAAAGTTTTTCAAAGCGTCGAGATGAGCGACGTTGAATTAAGTCAGAGGCTTCGCGTTTAATGATGGCTTTAAATCGTTCATAGTTATTGATGGCGACAATATCTCTTGCTCCTAAAGAGAGTAGCTCCAATGCCTCATTTTCCTTTTTAGCCGGTGTAATCACTATTAGTGGTAAATCTATGCCGGTATTTTGGAGTGAGGTTAATGTTTGTTTGAGGTTAACTAGCTGGCTATCCGATTTTGCGATAACTAAGTCAGTCGTTTCATTTTCAAGAAATGCTAATAAATCTTCTTCATCTTCTACTCGAGAGTCACGAATGATTAGGCCACTGTTACGTAAGATATTAATTAAAGCTTCTGCTTCTTCAGAGGATTCAAAAAGCGATAGAATTTTAATTATTTTCTCGTCGTTCACGTATTATACCTGTGTTCCTAAAAGCAGTTAAGAGTGCATCTTTATTTTTCAATAATAATGCAGATAATGAAGGATACCCCGAAAAACTACTATTTACCATAGAAGCTATCGGCAAGGTATTGAATATCTTGAATTTTAATTGAAGTGTTAGATTGAAGACCAAACCGAGTGAATATCGCTATCACTGGCTGAATCGGTAAGTGAAGCTTCACTTTTAGGTTCATTGCTATATTGCTTATTTAATGTATTGAATTGAAATTGAGCATATAAACCGGTATTAGTGAGTAATTTTGTTAATTCGACGTTAATTCGTTTGCCCAGAATTTTAAGTTCAACTTTACTTCCTACTCGATAAGGGGCTGGAGGCGTTATTAACGTTGCAGGTTGGTTAATCATCTGTAATTTCGGCAGCATTAATGTTCGGTGATAAGGTTCATTTTTATTATCATTTGCGATTGATTTTAGTCCAACGGCTGCGGCATCTGGGGTAATCATTTGTATCCCAAGTTGCATTTCATGGTTATCAGCAAACCGCATCCAGCGAACAGTACCCACCCCCCATTTCCATGTGTGTCCATCGCCACTGCGACGAATTCCGATGAGTTCACCAACTTGAACTTTATTATTACAACCCGAAACACAGCGAATACAGTAGCCTCCGGCGCTTTCATTAACTATTTGCCAATTTTCAGTTCGATAATGTTTTTCTAGTTCTTCATCCGAAATCGTGGTTTTAGTGGAAGATTCAAATTCAATGATATTATTAATTTTATCGCTAGCAGGATAAACCAAATTCCAAACATCCTGTTTTGTCTCAAATTCCTGTTTAACGGAGTTGCTTTCAAATTGGGCTGGTTCATCAAATTGGTTTTTGCATTCTTTATTTGCTCTTTTACCGGTAGCAGAGTCAAAAATTATCTTATGAGCAGAATTTAAGCCCATTGTAATACTGATATTTTCGCCTTTAGTTGAACGCGGAAATGCTCGTTTTGGTATTTGTCCCCAATAACTGAGTAGTTTTCTTTGTAAACTGTGAGAAAGAGCAGGGCGTTGCAGGTCAATACCCACTGTTGTTGTTATATCTTTACTATGTTGGATTTCATCTCGTAATTTATTGGTTAGTTGTTCAGTTGAAATTAAAATAAAATGAGATGTTTTTGTGTTTTTTGGATCCATTGCTAAATAACGTGGCGGTAAATCACTTTTGCAGTCAACGGCAAAAACTCCACTGGGATTTGTTATATTGTTATATTCATGAATATTGCTTAAATCCGCCCATTGCTCAAGTGCGGAATATATTTTATTCACTTCACCATGATGTAAACAGTAGGGGGAAGATAAAGACAATAAGAGTATTCGTTTATATTCATGACTAACGGTGGTTTTTTTAGCATTGTGCTTATTTGTGTCATTGATTGAGATTCCATGACATTTTTTTTCTTTTGCAAGAGTGTATATTTTATGTAGTTCGTGCCAAATATGTTTTCGATAAGGATAATAGGTTTGATATGAGGTCAATAACTCGTGACTTAGATTGGTAATTGCTCGATGCAAAACCAAGCTTAATAAGCGATGATCAGGAAATAATGAATATCCTGATAGCATATCATTGAGTGATATTTTATAAGCAGTAGCTATTTCGGTATAAATTTTTCGTGTGGCGATAGCTACTTTTTTACTTTTTTCCGGCAATGGAAAACCAACGCCGAGAAAATGTTTTTGCATGCCTTCAGTGATATAGTGCAAGGGTTCTTGTAGGATTTCCAAAAATCGAGTTCGATCATGATAATTGTATTTTGTTTGGTTGGTTTCAATTAAAGCATTATAGATTAAACGTGATGTTTCACCGAGGTTTGCTCGAGGCAATGCAGCAATCCAAGCTTCAACTTTCTTTGGTTTTATATCAAAACTTTTTGAATTTGCTTTGTTTAATTTATGTGTTACTAAACCCAGTGTGTCAGCCACGCTTTGCCCTCAATCAGTTAATATGTGGAGTATAAAATGTATCCACTTTATAATTTTAACTTCTATCACAAATTATGACACTGATACTTGACATTCGCCAGTTGTGATATATGAAAATCGATAATATCATTCTAAATATCGAATCAATCGTTTAGTTTGTTTGATACCAATGTCAATTTTACATTTGGTTATTAATTAGTCGGTATAAGGTGTTTTACTAGCATTACCGGGTATTTCTTCTACCATTTTGGGTACTAGGTAACCTGCTGTAGTTTCTTGCAGTTTGGTATAGATATTCTTTGCTGTTGAACGGGGTAGGTCGAAATGTTGCGCACCTGATACTTTGTCGAGTAAGTGTAGATAGTAGGGCTGTATATCAAGCTCGAAAAGTTTTTTCGATAAATTAGCAAGCACGTGAGCATCATCGTTTATGTCACGTAATAACACGCTTTGGTTTAATAAATGTACTCCAACTTGAGAGAGTTTTTTAAGTTGTCGTGTGACCTGAGAATTAATTTCATTAGGATGATTACAGTGGATGACAAAAACAATTTTTAACTTAATCGAGTGAAAGAGCTTCACTAATTCAGGCGTAATTCTCTCTGGTAGTACAATAGGCAGTCGAGAATGTATGCGTAAGTATTGGACATGAGTAATCGCCTCTATTTGATGCATGAGCTCACTAATTCGCCGATCTGACAAGCTAAGGGGATCACCACCGCTCAAAATCACCTCATTTACTTCATGGTTATTTTTGATATAATCCAATATCTGGCTCAAGTTAGTACTGTTTAAATTGGCATCAGAATACGGGAAATGCCGTCTAAAGCAATAACGGCAATGTATTGCACAAGCCCCTGTTAGAGTTAGTAATACGCGACCATGATATTTATGGAGTAAGCCGGGAATGACCATCGATTTAATGTCTCCGACAGGGTCTATTGAATAGCGAGGGTCTAATTCTAGCTCGTTCAACTGGGGTAATACCTGCAATAGTAACGGGTCACGGATATTTTTTGGCTGCATACGTTGCGCAAAACTTAGTGGTACTAACATCGGAAAGCTAATACTGTTAAATTTTGAATGAGTGAATGATTCTGTTGGTAGTTCGAGAAAATTCAATAAATCAACTGGATCTCTAAAAGCATTTTTTAAGGCATTTTGCCAAGAATTACTCGAACTAGTTGAAGTGTGAGCATTAGAAACTCGCGAATTTATCAGTGTTTGGTGTATCATATCAAATCTTTAATCCATTACTAGAGGATGCTATGGCTACATATAGTACCAATGAATTTCGAAGCGGTCTTAAAATTATGCTAGATAATGCCCCGTGTTCGATAATTGAAAATGAATTTGTTAAACCGGGTAAAGGTCAGGCATTTAACCGAGTGAAAATTCGAAATTTATCCACTGGCCGAGTTATTGAGCGGACTTTTAAATCCGGAGAATCGGTAGAAGCGGCCGATGTGATGGATACTGAAATGCAGTATTTATATAATGATGGTGAACTCTGGAATTTTATGCATCCTGAGACATTTGAGCAAGTAGCAGCAGATGAAGCGGCCATCGGCGAGAATGCAAAGTGGTTAAAAGAACAAGACGAAGTTACTGTCACTTTATGGAATAATGTGCCGATTGCCATTACACCACCAAATCATGTGACTCTAAAAGTTACCGAGACGGATCCAGGTGTCCGTGGTGATACTTCGGGTGGTGGTGGTAAACCAGCCATCACTGAAACGGGTGCGGTAGTTCGAGTGCCTCTTTTTATTGATGAGGGTGAATTAATAAAAGTTGATACGCGTACTGGAGAATATCAGGGTAGAGTCAAAGAAGATTAAATTTGATTTACTTAAATACTCTCTATTATGGCTAATCAACAGGTTTGGCAAACAACTACTACTTTAGCCGTATTGCAAGTTCGTGCTAAAGTGATAGGCATTTTTCAAAATTTTTTTCATCAAAACGGAGTATTACAAGTTGATACTCCGACAATATCGCAATTTGCAAATACCGATCCGAGTATTGAAAGTTTTATTGTTCAAGAAAATATAGATTCACAATCACGGTTCTTTTTACAAACTTCACCCGAGTTCCCAATGAAACGTTTATTGGCGAGTGGTATGGGGTCGATATATCAAATTTGTAAAGTTTTTCGATCCTGTGAAATAGGTCGATATCATAATCCTGAGTTTACATTATTAGAGTGGTATCGAGTTGAAATAGATCATTTTGATTTAATGGATGAAATGATTGCGTTGTTCTCTGAAATAAACTTAGAGTTTCCATTTTATAATACGATCACAAAATTATCCTATCAAGATTTATTTTTAAATTACCTAGCTATAGATCCTCTTAACTCAAGCATTGAAGAATTGAAAAACTATATAAAGTCACAGAGTAATGGTTCGATTAACTTAATAGATAATATGAATCATAATGATCTATGCGACTATTTAATGTCACATATGATCCAAGATAAAATGCCGGCTAAAAGTTTAATTTTTGTTTTTAATTATCCTGCAACTCAAGCCTCGTTAGCGCAAATAAATGACGATAAATTAACTGCGCGTAGATTTGAAGTTTTTGCTTCGGGCATTGAGTTAGCCAATGGTTTTCATGAATTACGCGATGCACAAGAACAGCATCAACGGTTTTTAGAAGATCAAAAAAATAGAGCTATTGCAAAGCAAGCTGTCCATCCTTTGGATGGGTATTTAATTCAAGCATTGCAACACGGTTTACCGGATTGTGCTGGTGTTGCACTCGGTGTAGAACGGTTATTGATGTTAATTGTTAATGCAAAACATATTAATGAAGTTCTGAGTTTTCCATTTGATCGAGCATAACAGCAGCCATTAATTTATTTTACCAATACTTTCTCCCATAATTATATTTTTCTCCGCAGTCAAATCATCATTCCAAGATATTTTATTTTCACCGAATAATAGTATTACGGTTGAGCCCATATTAAATCGCGCAATCTCATCGCCACGTTTGAAGCAGATTTGTTGCTCGTTATAATTCCAAGATCGAACAGCAAAGCGCGTGGGAGGTGTTATCACACCTTGCCATACGGTTTCAATACTGGCTACAAAAATTGCTCCAACCATTACTACAGCCATGGAGCCTAGTTCGGTTTCAAATAAACATACAACTCTTTCATTACGAGCAAATAACCTAGGGATGGTACGTGCAGTTGCAGGATTAACGCTAAATAAACGGCCTGGAACATGGATGACTTTTATTAACTTTCCATCTACCGGCATGTGAATTCGGTGATAATCTTTGGGAGATAAATATAACGTTGAAAAATGTCCATTGTTAAATTGTTGCGCATCATCTGCGTAATTACCGAGTAAAGTCTGCACAGAATAATGGTGATTTTTGGCTTGAATTATTACGCCATTATCGATATTAGTCGCTTGGCTGACACAAGCATCCACTGGTGATGCAATATTTTCTTCGGTACAAATCGGTCGGTACTGTGGTTTGATGGCGCGAGTAAAAAAGTCATTAAAGCTGGTATAAGAGCGCCAGTCTTCATTTTTTGCAATTGTCATATCGACTTTATAGTGTTCAATAAACCAAGGAGTAAATTGATTTAAGAACACTCGATTTTTCCAACGGGTTAAAGCGAGCATTAATAAGGATAATAAATGATGCGGAAGAATATACTGTAATGCTGCGAACAGATAATCGCTGAGTCTATAAAAATTCATTATTAATTACTAATACGCTTTTTAACTGTTGCGGTGATTGATTTTACTAAAGTATTTTTAAATTTAAACGTTAAAGTGATTTTATTGCCTAGCTTAATTGTAGATTTTGGTTCTATCATCATTAAGTGCAAGTCACCAGAAGTAAATAAGGTGGCGCTTTTTTTATTTATGGTTAAGCCATTTTGTTCAATCATTCGAGCAATATTATTGATTATTTGAGTTTTGTGAATTTCTATTTTTTTAAACATAGGGCTTGAAACTGTTATTAACTCAAACGTTTTATCACTGTGATTTTTTATCGATAAATAACCAGCATACATTTTACTGTTTGGCGGTGCATCTGCAACCCAGGCATCACTCAGAGTAATTAAATCTTTTGCCCATGAATTTGTTACAGAACTTAATAATATGGTTGTAAGCAGTGTTTTTAAAATTAAGTTTGAAGTTATTGTCATATTATTTGTTAAAGTAAGTTGTTAAAGAAATAAAATTATCACTAATTTTATCAGCACTATGAGGAGCTGAAAAAATTGCGCGTAGGTTGGCATTTGGGTCAATTAAATATATTTGAGCGCTATGATCAACGCTATAACTCCCATCGGTTTTTCCGTGGTTATCATAAGCGTATAACACGCCAAGTTGTTTTGTTAGTTTGGTTATTTCTATTAAAGGCCCTGTTACGCCAATAAAATCTGAATGATAATATTCAACATAACTTTTTAATACATCTGGAGTATCACGGTTTGGATCAACGGTGACCAAAATGAGTTGTTTTGGAAAATCTTGTTTGCCATTTTCTGCTTTTATTTTTTTGTCGATATTTTTCCATGCTTGTTGCATTGTAGTTAATGTTGTTGGACAAACATCGGGGCAATTGGTGAAGCCAAAAAATACAAAAGACCATTTTCCTTTAAAACTTTTTTCTGAAAAAATTTTCCGTTGGTGATCAATTAAACTAAATTCTGAAAGTGGAAATGCTCTGTTTAATGCAATTGACTCCAAGCCGGGTGGTATTGAAATTAATTCTGCTTGCCTGCTGCCATTTTGTAGTGTTGAATAAAACCAAGAGCCAGCTATGGCACTTATTATCGCAATTATAATAATAAGACTGATATGAAGTTTTTTGATTTGAGCCATTTTTATATTATCCCATGTATCCCACTATTTTCGTACAATATCACGCATATAAATTATTAGTATTAATTTATTTCACTGAATATCTATTCCTGAGTTCAGGTTGATGAAAATTTAATGAGAACAAACCGAGAACTATTTGAAATTTACTAAAAAACACGTTATGGTTATTAAAACCTAAGAGAATACTTAAATGAATAATGTTAACTATTTAATAAATAAGACTAATCGACCAATATATAACTTCGATATTGAACCTTGTTTTGTTGAACAGGCTGCAATGACTGACATACCGTTATTGGGTTGGGTTGCAGCCGGTGTACCGGTTGATTTATTTGAAAATCAAGAATCTATATCAGTTCCCACTAATATGGTGCTAAAAAATAGCTATGCATTACGAGTCCGTGGCGAATCAATGATTGATGACAATATCCAAGATGGTGATGTTATTGTGATTCAAAAACGTGAATCCGCAGAAAATGGCCAATCGGTTATTGCCATGATAAATGGCGAACAAGTGACACTGAAAAAGTTTTATGTCGAACGCGAGGGAATACGTTTACAGCCGGCCAATCCAAATATGGAAGCTATTTATCTGCGTAATGAAGATGTTCAAATTTTAGGTATCGTGACGGGTGTTATACGATCATTAAATTAGATTAGGTTGGGTTTGCCTAGAGCTTGAGCATACAGCCAACCTATAATATTAAATTATTTATACTACTGGTGTGTTAGCCGTATTCCCCCAATCCGACCATGAGCCTGGATATCCTTTTATTTTGTCATAACCCAAGGACTTCAAAACAATATAAGTATGTGCTGATCGATGGTGTGTCTGGCAATGGGTAATGACTAGCTTATCTTTTGTAATTCCTAGATTGTCTAATGTTGTTGAAAGTTCCTGCTGGGGTTTTAAACATAAATTATTGTTTTTATCCATGGCTTCCATCCAATCCCAATTTATAGCTTTTGGAATATGGCCTGCACGTTCAGCAAAGGCTTTTTGTCCGGTATATTCGGCTGGTGAACGTGCATCGAGTATAACAACTTGTGGGTCATCTATATGAGTTAGTATAAATGATTGATTTGCAACAGGTGTTTCAATTATAGAGTAGTGGTTTTGTTGTTCTGTCTCACATGGAGTGGGGTAGCTAATTTTATCGGTTACGGGGAGATTGTTGGCAAGCCAATGTTGAATACCGCCATCTAACAAAGAGTATTTTTGATGTCCAACAGTTTCTAAAGTCCATAATAAACGACATGCTCGACCGCCACCTTCATCATCATAGGCAATAACATGGGTATCGGATGTGAGTCCTAAGCCATTAAGAACTGTATCTAATTGTTTTTCGTTTGGCAGTAAACCCATTCGAGGTGGTTCAACCCGAACAATCCAAGAATAATCTAAAAATACTGCTGATTTGATATGGTGTTGGATATAGTTTGCGGCGCTACTCATATCAACCAGCAAAATATTTTGTTTAGAATTTTGAAGTTCTTGCTCTAATTGTCGGGCATTAATAATAAGGGGCAGCTGGTTCGTCATGGGAGTTCCTCAAATAAATATTTTGGCAAAGTCAAACGAGCAGGATAACACATATTAAATTTAATAACTTTAATTCAAATTTATCCTGACGTTTTATATTGTTATTTTGGGAGCTAGATAAGTATTTTTATATGCAAATTTTCATTCAGTTTAGGTTGTTATATCTGTATAATTTCGCACTTGATATCAAACTGATAGTTATTATTTGAATAACTCTTTTTTAAATTTAAACAGGTGTATATTTATGATTACTTCTTTTCAACCGCCAATCCGTACTTTAATGGGGCCAGGGCCATCAGATGTTAGTGAGCGAGTTTTAGCGGCTTTAGCACGACCAACCATAGGACATTTAGATCCTGCGTTTGTTGCCATGATGGATGAACTAAAAGAATTATTAAAATATGCATTTCAAACTAAAAATGAATTAACATTTCCCGTTTCAGCACCGGGTTCAGCTGGTATGGAAACCTGCTTTGTAAATTTATTAGAGCCTGGTGATCAAGTTGTGGTGTGTATTAACGGTGTATTCGGTAATCGCATGAAAGAAAACATCGAACGCTGTGGTGCAACGGCAATAGTTGTTGAAGATGCATGGGGAGAGGTGGTTGATCCTCAAAAATTAGAAGACACATTAAAAGCAAATGTCGAAGCACGATTTGTCTGCTTTGTGCATGCTGAAACTTCTACAGGTGCTTTATCTGATGCTAAAACCTTGGTTGAAATTGCGCATAAACATGGTTGCCTTACAATTGTTGATGCTGTGACATCGTTAGGTGGGTCAGAACTAAGAGTAGATGGTTGGAAAATTGATGCGATATATTCTGGCACTCAAAAATGTTTATCTGCACCTCCGGGGTTGTCCCCCGTTTCATTTAGTCAACGAGCGGCTGATCTTATTAAAAACCGTAAATCTAAAGTACAAAGTTGGTTTTTAGATATGAGTTTGGTGATGGATTACTGGGGTGGTGATGGTAAACGAACTTATCATCATACAGCACCGGTCAATTCGCTTTATGCCTTACATGAATCTTTATTGATTTTAAAAGAAGAAGGCTTGGAAAACTCATGGAAACGCCACAGCCATTATCACAACATGTTACGTGCAGGTATTGAGGCTATGGGGTTGTCATTTATTGTTAAACAAGGCGATAACTTGCCACAACTCAATAGCGTCACAATTCCTGGTGACGTGGATGATGTTGAGGTTCGTGGTCAACTTTTAAAAAAGTACAATATTGAGATTGGTGCGGGTCTAGGTACCTTGGCCGGAAAAGTTTGGCGTATCGGTTTAATGGGGCATGCATGCAATCAAGCAAATGTTGAAAAATGTTTGTCTGCTTTAAATGAAATATTACTTGATTTAGGCACCCCTGTAAAAGCCGGATCGGCATTATCTGCAGCACAGGCATACCTTGCTGCGAATAAAATATGATTATTACTTAAATAATTATAGTAGCATCATAGCATTATAGTATCGGGGATGGTAAAAACTGCAATTTTTACCATTCCTACATTAAATTTCAAAATTTCTCCAAATTCTCAGTTATCCACATTAATTATTTTGCTTTAACCTTGAAAATAAAGTTCAAATCTAGGCAAAATAAAATTGAAAATTGCATTAATGTCCCCACATTGGTAAGACTATTTGTTAAAAGTTAGTGTTTAACAATTGCATATTTTAAAACGCAAAAAATATATTAATATCAACAACTTATATAATTAAGGAAAAATAAATGGCCGTCGAAGCAAAAAAAGAAACCTTGAGCTTTCAAACCGAAGTTAAACAACTTCTTCATTTGATGATTCATTCTTTATATTCAAACAAAGAAATATTTGTGCGTGAGCTAGTCTCAAATGCCTCCGATGCATGTGATAAGTTACGTTTTGAAGCAATTGCCGATGATGCCTTGTATGAAGGTGATTCTGAGTTAAAAATTCGTGTTTCATGTGATGCTGAGGCCAAGACCGTCACCATCAAAGATAACGGTATTGGAATGACTCGTGAGGAAGTCATAGAAAATATTGGAACAATCGCGAATTCCGGTACAAAGAAGTTTCTAGAAAAAATGACTGGTGATCAAACCAAAGATGCAAATCTTATTGGTCAATTTGGTGTCGGTTTTTATTCGTCATTTATCGTCGCAGACAAAGTGACGGTATTAACTCGAAAAGCAGGTATGGCTTCGGAACACGGTGTTCAGTGGCAATCAGGTGGTGAAGGTGAGTTTACACTAGAAAATATTGATTTAGAAGAACATGGAACTACAGTTATTTTGCATCTAAAAGAGGGTGAATCCGAATTTTTAGAAGACTATCGTTTACGTTCAGTAATTTCAAAATATTCTGATCATATTACGCTTCCAATTATCATGAAAAAAGAAGTTATTCCTGAAACTGATGAATCAGAAAATAAAGACGATACTAAAAAAGATGAAGTTAAAGAAGTTACCTATGAAGATGAAACTGTTAATCAGGCATCGGCATTATGGGTACGCCCTAAAAGTGAGATTAGTGAAGAAGAATATAAAGATTTTTATAAGAGTCTTTCTTATGACTATAATGACCCGATGTTATACATGCATAATCGAGTTGAAGGCACGCAGTCTTATACCACATTATTTTATATCCCGACTAAAGCACCATTTGATATGTGGGATAGAGAAAAGCGTCAAGGTATTAAATTATACGTTAAGCGTGTTTTTATTATGGATGATAGCGATCAGTTGATGCCAAACTATCTGCGTTTTATTAAAGGTGTCGTAGACTCAGACGATTTACCGTTAAATATTTCTCGTGAAATATTGCAAAAAAATAAACAAATAGACACTATTCGAAATGGCTCGGTTAAGAAGGTGCTAAGTCAGCTTGAAAAAACGGCTAAAAATGATAAAGACAGTTATCTGGAGTTTTGGAAAGAATTTGGTAATGTTCTAAAAGAAGGCCCATCTGAAGATCATGCTAATAAAGAAAAAATCTTAAAATTACTACGGTTTGGTTCGACCAACACCAATACTGATGTGCAAAATGTATCATTAGACGACTATATTTCTCGAATGAAAGAAGGTCAAAATAAGATTTATTATATTACAGCCGATTCGTTTGCGTCTGCTAAAAATAGTCCTCATTTAGAAATTTTTAATACCAAAGGTATTGAAGTATTATTATTGTGGGACCGAGTTGATGAATGGATGATGTCTTATTTAACCGAGTTTGATGGCAAAAGCTTTGAGTCTGTTGCTAAAGGGGATTTAGATTTAGGCGATCTTGAAGATAAGGATGATAAAGAAAAGGTTGAAAAAGCAGCCGATGAATACAAATCTCTAATTGATCACATGAAGAAAACTTTAGATGGTAAAGTAAAAGAAGTGCGTGTTACCAATAGATTAACAAACTCACCGTCCTGTCTTGTTGTTGAACAACAAGATATGGCGTTAAACATGCAAAAATTACTGAAACAAGCTGGCCATCAAGTTCCGGATTTACAACCAACATTGGAAATCAATCCCGAGCACCCCTTAGTTGAGCGTTTAAACAGTGAAACAGATGATGAGCGTTTTGACGATTGGACTTATATTTTATTTGAACAAGCTTTATTGAGTGAAGGTGGTCAACTAGAAGATCCTGTTTCATTCGTTAGCCGCATGAATGGACTATTACTAACTTTATCTAAATAAAGTTAGTAAAAAAATATGCAATAAGTACAAGGAAACCAACATGAAAAGATTAAAATTAATTTGGATTGAATGGCGAAGTTTTTTTGTATTTATTGCATTAATGTTTGTTTTTCGTTCTGCTATAGCAGATTGGTATGAAGTTCCGACCGGTTCAATGAAACCCACTATCATTGAGGGTGATCGAGTTTTTGTAAACAAGTTAGCATACGATTTAAAAATACCTTTTACTTTAGTGACCATAGCCAGTTGGGGAAACCCCGTCCGAGGTGATGTAATCGTTTTTGACTCATTAAAAGAAAATAAACGTCTCATTAAACGCGTCATTGGCGAACCCAATGATGTCATTGAAATGGTAAATAACCAAGTGTATATTAATTCATTACCCGCGGTTTATAGTGATACAGATCAATCTCTGGTAGAAAAATATTGGGATAACTTAAATTCGTTTACAAGGGTTAAACCGATATTATATAAAGAACATTATGGCAATAATGAATACTTGATCACGGTTTTAAAACAAGGCTCCAATCAAATTAATAACCAGGCTCGTAATTTTGGGCCTTATCAAGTTCCAGAAAATAAGTATTTTGTGCTGGGTGATAATAGAGATAATAGTGCAGACTCGCGTTTTATTGGAGCAATTGATAGAAAATATATATTAGGTCAAGCTAATAAGATTGTATTTTCGACAAGGCAAGCAGAACGATTTTTTTTAAGTTTAAATTAATAAATTTATTTCATACTTAATAATGCAATTTATTTTTGTATATTTAGGGAATTCCCTAAGAGACAGATTAGCTTGTATTGAATAGAATAAAATTAGTATTAATGCAATCAATTTTGAATTTGTATTAGGTAATTTTGAGAATTAGGTATGACTTTACGAAAACTTGTCGCTCATCGAGCTCACCCAACTTATAAATCTCTTGCTCAGGAGATTTATGAGTGTGGACATACAAAAAGTGTTAAACCTCAAGAATTAGGGGTAATAAATGAAACTGAAAATAGATGTGTAAAATGCATCAAAGGTATGGCTATTGAAGTATCTTCATCTGATATAAAGACAATTCAAGCAACTGATACGAGTAAAATGCAAATTATTGAACGTTTGTATCAGTGTTTAAACTACCATCTCACGGTAACTGAAAAATCTCGTGGTTCGTTACAGGGTAATTTGGCCAGTGTTGATTTGGCAATAAAAGATGCACATAATGTACTAAAAGATGCAGGGTTTATAATGGATATTTCGTGCAAACCCAAAGAATTGCTTAGGATCGGAGCGAAATCCGATAGATCTAAAGAAGCTAGCGAGCAAATTAGTTTCAGAAATAATAAGTATTAAAAAAATTAGGAAGTTACAAATAAATGTCGATGTTAGGCACAATAGAAAAAAAGTTAGCAAATGCAATAACACTCTCACACTTAGATGTTATTGATGAAAGTAGTAACCATAATGTTCCTGAGGGTTCAGAGTCACACTTCAAAGTTATATTAGTGACAGATGAATTTAATGATAAATCTTTGTTGCAACGGCATCGCCTAGTTAATGAGGTATTGCTTGAGGAATTAAAGCATAAAATTCATGCGCTTGCGATTCACACCTATACAATACAAGAATGGACAGAACAGAATAACAATGCTCCTATGTCACCTCCATGCCTTGGTGGTGGTAAATGAGTTATCTAATATCATTGTTTAATGTAGACAATAACTATTTTACCGACATACTCTAATTATAGCGACGATTTAATAACTAACAATAATAAGCATTTAATCTAAGCGAGGGTACTGAAATAAAATTTTTAATAAGAGAAAAATTTGTTTTTTTAATGGTGTTTAGTTTTTTATGTAGTGCTTGCGCTCCGCAAAAATATGTTACCGTTGAAGCACAGGCATTTTCACTTACCAATGGCGATTTAGCTAAATATGGTGTCGCCTTTATTACGCCATCAACAGTAACAGGTCAAGAACAAGATATTCAGTCATTAGCTCTCAGTTTTTCAAATTTAATGAAAGAATTACGGCCTGAAATAAACATTATGCCGTTGTCCGATACATTAAGTATGATTAATAGAAATGGTATGATCGAAGATTATAAAAAAATGTATCGCAACTATAGTGATACAGGAATTTTTGATCAAGATATTATTCGGAAAATTAGCAAAGTTACAGGCCGGCGTTATTTGGCTCAACTAAAATTAAGTGAATTTACCCAAGAGACATCCACTCGATTTTCATTTGGGTTTAGAATAATTGACACTAAAAAAGCACGGATGCGATTGTTTTTTCAAATATGGGATAGTCATAATGGAACAATAGCTTGGGAAGGCAGTGCAGAACTTAATTATTCGTATGATACCGTAACCAATAATGCAATCAATTTTAAAACGGTTGTTCAAATTACAGCTATAGAGCTAGTTAAAAATATGCCTCGATAATAACGCCTATTCAATGTCATAAAATAATTCAAGCCAGTGTTTAACGGGGACGTTCATTTTACTCCGTAAATGATGTAAGCAACCTATATTTGCCGTAACAACGAGCTCGGGGAAGTCTACTTCAATATTATCGACTTTATTTTGAGCTAATCGATTGGATAGTTTACTTTGCAATATTGAATAAGTTCCAGATGAACCACAACACAAATGATTATCTTTAATTTTTGTTAATTGATAGCCAGCTGATTCTAAAATATTTTCAACAACACCGTTTAATTTCATACCATGTTGTAAAGTGCATGGTGGATGAAATGCTACTCTTCGATGGTTATTATTTTTAAACTTGCTTAGGTTTGTATCTTGTAAAACTTCACTGATATCTTTACATAGTAATGAAACCTTTGCAGCCTTTTCAGAATAATGACTATCGTTTAGTAATATTACACCATAATCTTTAACCATTACAGTGCAACCACTGGCATTAACTATAATGGCTTCAACACCAGATTGTATCTGTGGCCACCATAAGTCTATATTTTTTTTAATCGTAGTTAAGGTAGAGTTTTCTTGGGACAAGTGGTGAGTTACTGCACCACAACATAGGCTTTTAGCGATTGTAATAACTTCAATATCAAGTTTATTTAATAGGTTTATAGTCGCGTTATTTATTTGGGGCGCAAGGGTTGGTTGAACGCAACCAGCAACTAAAATCATTTTTCGAGAAAGATTCAATTGTGATTTAGTTTTTTTAATTTTAGCTGAAGCTGTTGTTTTTAAATGAGAAGGTAGTAAAAAATTAATATAGCTTGTCAACTTAAATAAAATACCAAACCGTATAGGGTAGGGTAAAATATTTATCAAAGCAAAACGTTTTATACGGTCTATAATTGAACGTTTAATTTTAGCATCAACATATTTCCTGCCAATATCTAATAAATGCCCATATTCAACTCCAGATGGACAAATGGTTTCACATGCTCGACAAGTTAGGCATCTATCCAGGTGTAATTGAGTTTTACGAGTAACTTTAGCGCCTTCTAAAAGTTGTTTAATTAAATATATTCGTCCACGAGGGCTATCCAGTTCATTACCTAATAGTTGATAAGTTGGACATGTTGCTGTGCAAAAACCACAATGAACACAACTTCTCAAAATCTTATCGGCAATGTTGTATTCGGGAATTGTTTTGTAGTATTCAGAAATATTAGTTTGCATAATTGTTTTTTGTTTTTTGTTTTTTGTTTTTCAAATTTCTGAATATAATTTACCAGGATTCAAAATATTATATGGATCAAAGGATTTTTTAAGTTCCTTATGTAATGTTAATAATGAAGTTGATAATGGCTGAAATTTAGTGTTGTTAGTTTTATTGGTGTTTTCATTTGTCACTCGAAAAAGTGTAGCATGACCTTTGGCTTTTGATGCTAGTTCGAGCATTGTTTTATTATCTTTGTCACTAGTAATCCAGCGCTCGGCTCCTGCCCAGCCATAAATACAATCATCTTTAATGTTTAGAGCAGGGGTATTTGGTTTTACAGAAATTCGCCATAAATTTTTATTTGTATTAAAAAAGTCGAGAGAGTGATTATCAAGTTGCTGCCACGAAAACGACAACTCAGATTCTATAAATGTGTTTGTCAATAATTCTCCGCCAATTATCGCTTGAGTCTTATCGAGAGTTTTTTTGGAACCCGATAACCGAATAAATAAATGATTAGAATAAAAACATAAACCTGAAATAGGAAATGCCTGTCTTTTTAAATGCAGCATTAATTTTAATGCAGCTTCTGTTGATAATGTTTGCACTAATGTTAGTTCAGACTCGGGTTTAGGTAAAACTTTAATTGATACATCAAGTATAACACCTAATGTTCCTAGGGCACCTGTCATCAACCTAGAGGCATCGTAACCAGCGACATTTTTAATGACTTCACCACCAAAACGCAGGTTTTCACCTTTACCATTTATAATTCTGCACCCTAATATAAAATCTCGAGCCGATCCAAAAAAAGGTCTACGTGAGCCGGATAAACCGCAAGCAATCGAGCCACCAATAGTCGTATTTGCATTAAACTGTGGTGGTTCAAAAGCCAACATCTGGTTATTTTTATTAAGTTCTAAATTTATTTCAGTTAACTTTGTTCCTGAGCGAACTGTCATTACTAACTCGGATGGTTCATAATTAATTATTCCTGAGTGAGTGCTGATATTTAGATTTTTACAATCAATAGTTCGGCCGTAAAAAGCTTTCGAGTTACCAGCAACAATGTTTAATGCTTGCTGAGCGTGAACGGCTTGTTGAATTTTGGATGTTAAAAATGAGGTTTTATCTTTATTGGTATTTATTATCATGTTACAGCTAAAACCGTTCTAATTCAGGATGTTTTAATTTGCCATTATGCACATGCATTGAACCAAGTTCTGCGCAGCGGTGTAAAGTTGGTACGGCTTTTCCAGGGTTTAATATATTGTCTGGATCAAAAGCGTATTTAATGGCGTGAAATTGATTTAGTTCAGCACAATTAAATTGTACACACATTTGATTTATTTTTTCAATTCCAACGCCGTGTTCACCGGTGATTGTTCCGCCAACATCGATACAAAGCTCTAAAATTTTTGCTCCAAACTGTTCGGTTTTTTCTAATTCACCGGCTATGTTGGCATCATATAAAATAAGAGGGTGTAAATTGCCATCACCAGCATGGAATACATTGGCAACAGCTAAATTATATTGCTTGGATAATGCTTGGATAGTGGTTAATACTTGAGATAATTGACTGCGTGGAATAGTGCCATCCATACAGTAATAATCAGGAGCTAGTCGACCAACTGCAGGAAAGGCAGATTTTCGACCTTGCCATAATTTTAATCTTTGTTGCTCGGTTTTGGATATTGTTATTTGAGTAGCTTTATGGCTGTTTAATATTTTTTGTACGGCTAAAGTGAGATCCTGGACTTCATCTTGGGTACCGTCCAATTCGCATAACAAAATTGCTTGAGCATCAGTAGGGTAGCCTGCATGAATAAAATCTTCAGCGGCTTTTATTGCTAGTTTGTCCATCATTTCTAATCCAGCAGGAATAATTCCGGCTGAAATAATTTGATTCACTGCATTTCCCGAATCTTGCACGCTATCAAATGCTGCAAGTAGCACACAGCTAAATTCAGGTTTGGTTAATAGTTTAACAGTCACTTCAACAATAATAGCTAACAGTCCTTCTGAGCCTGTTAATAAGGCTAGCAAATCGTAGCCAGGGCTATCATAAGCTTCGCTGCCAACGGTAACTAAAGTACCATCATATAAAACTATTTTTAATTCGATAATATTATGAACGGTCAAGCCATATTTTAAACAGTGTATGCCTCCTGAGTTTTCAGCGACATTGCCACCAATTGTACAGGCAACCTGTGATGAAGGATCTGGGGCATAATATAATCCAAGATCAAATACTGCTTCGGATATAGCGAGGTTTCGTACTCCTGGTTCTACTCGTGCGGTGGCAGAAAGGGAGTCAATATTAAGGATACGATTTAATTTTGCCATATTTAAAACTAAGGCTGTGTCAAACGGGAATGTGCCGCCGGATAGGCCTGTACCAGCACCTCGAGCGATGATTGGAACACTATATTGCTGGCATAGTTTAACAATAGCTTGAATTTCTTCTATGTTATTGGGAATAACTACCAGCATTGGTAATGCACGATATGCGGATAGACCATCACATTCGTAAGGTCTTAGATCTTCAGCCTCAAATAAAATATCATTAGCAGGAATAATTAAACTTAATTGTTCAATTAACGCAGCTTTAGAAATGGTTGCTTGAGGAATAGTGTCGAGTTCAATCATTCAAGTATTTAGAGCGTATTTAGTTATTATGCTGTTTACAGCATCTTCGTTATAATAAGGTTATAATAAACGTATTTAGGTAAATATAAAACCAAATTTAACTAAGGGATATTAAGTCTGTATTGTAAGTTGCTTGATAATGTTAGGTTGATATGTGATTGCTAATGAAAAAATTGAGGTACTTCGAATTGATAAATGGCTGTGGGTTACACGTTTTTTTAAAACGCGTTCCGTAGCGGCTAAGGCTATTAATTCTGGCCATGTGCGTTTGAATGGTAATCGAATTAAACCTTCTAAATTGGTAGCAGTTGGTGACAACATGCTAATTAAAAAAAATAATCTAGAATACGATATAAAGGTAATTGGGATTCTACCCAATAGGGTTTCGGCTGTTATTGCTAGCACACTTTATCAAGAAACTGAGCTGAGTCAATTAAATCGCGAAAATGAGCTTAAAGATAAGCGGTTTTTTAATGCTGGGTACCAAACCTCTAAAGGTAAACCGAGTAAACAAGAGCGTCGAGATATTCAAAAATTAACAGGGAAAATTAAATAACTATGGCAATCCCATCAACACCGTCATTAACTGTCGATATTATTATTGAACTCGTTGACAGGCCAAATCGACCCATTGTATTAATTGAACGAAAATATCCACCTTATGGTTGGGCTTTACCTGGAGGTTTTGTGGATATTGGTGAAAGCCTTGAAGATGCCGCTGGCAGAGAAGCTCACGAAGAAATTTCATTAGGCGTAAAAATAAAATCTTTATTAGGTTGTTATTCTGATCCTTCGCGAGATGCTCGTGGTCATACTGTGAGTGCTGTTTATATCGCTGAGGCCGGTGGAGACCCTTTTGCTGCTGATGATGCAGCCAATGTTAAAATTGTTGAGCTGGATAATTTACCGTCTGATTTAGCCTTTGATCATGCTAAAATATTAAGTGATTACTTGTATTTTAGAGAAACAGGGGAAATCAAACCACTATAAATTTAGTTTTTATAGTAACATACAGCCCCTATATTTGATGTAAATAGAGGATTATACAAATGGCCACAATTGACCTAACTGGTGACAATTTTGAAGAAATAATTTCCAATAACGATTTCGTTATAATTGATTTTTGGGCTCCATGGTGTGGACCGTGTCAAGGTTTTGCTTCAGTGTATACTGATACTTCAGAAAAATACTCTGATATCGTGTTCGCTAAAGTTAATACCGAAGACCAGCAAGAATTAGGTGGGCACTTTCAAATTCGTTCCATTCCAACTTTAATGATTTTTCGTGAACAAGTTATTTTATATTCTGAAGCGGGCGCGATGCAGGCTTCTGAGTTTGAAAAATTAATTGAACAAGCAAAAGCTGTTGATATGGCCGATGTTCATAAACAAATGGCTGAACAAACGTCTAAATCTTGAAGCCAATACAAGCTGGACTCGTAATAAGCTTTTGTTCATTAAGCCGTGGTTTATAAAAGATTAAAGGGTGTTGGGGTTTGAAAAGCTATCACTCCAACAACTATTCCCGTGGAATTTTAAATTATTTTATTGGCTTAAACATAATAGCAAACACATCTGAATACTGTTCTGCGAAGTGAACCTTCATTCCTTTTTGAATGTAATCGGGTAATTCATCAAAATCGTGTTTATTGGCAAAGGGCAAAATCAATTCTTTAATTTTAATACGTCTTGCTGCAATAACTTTTTCACGTATACCACCAACGGGTAATACTCGCCCAGTTAAAGTGAGTTCTCCTGTCATTGCTATTCCGCTTTTTGGTTTAGTATTACGAGCTAATGATAATAGTGCTGTAGCCATGGTAACACCGGCACTTGGGCCATCTTTTGGGGTGGCACCTTCGGGTACGTGTAGATGTATAAATGATGAATCAAAGAAAGATTTATTGGCTTTAAATGTTTCTAAATTAGAAAATATAAAACTATAAGCAATCTCGGCAGATTCTTTCATGACATCGCCTAATTGACCGGTTAATTTAAAACCTTTATTTTTACTGTGTACATGTGCCGCTTCAATGGTGAGTGTTGTGCCTCCCATCGAGGTCCATGCTAATCCAGTTACATTTCCTATACCAGAAATGGGGGTTTCATTAGTAAAAACGGCTTTACCCAAGTGTGTTTCAACATCATCAACCTGAATATTGTATGGTCCTTTTTTACCTGCGACAATTTTCACTGCAATTTTTCGGATAATTCGCTTTAATTGTTTTTCTAAATTACGTACACCGGCTTCACGTGCATAACCATCAATTAGCTTGCGTAGTGCGGTGGTTGTAATTTTAATTTGGCTACGTTTAATACCGATTTGATCAACTAATTTTGGCCACAAATGTTTTTTAGCGATCTGAATTTTTTCTTCGGTGATATAGCCTGATAAATGGATTATTTCCATTCGATCTAACAGTGGTGACGGAATGGTATCTAATTGATTGGCGGTGCATATAAATAATACATTCGATAAATCAAATCGGTTATCAATGTAGTGGTCCAAAAATTCATTATTTTGTTCTGGATCGAGTACTTCTAATAATGCAGAGGCAGGATCACCTTGGTATGAGTTTCCAATTTTATCAATTTCATCAAGCATAATGACAGGGTTGGATGTTTGCACATCTTTCATTGATTGGATAAACTTTCCTGGCATTGCACCTATATAGGTGCGTCGATGTCCTTTTATTTCGGCTTCGTCGCGCATACCACCTAGAGAAAAACGAAAAAATTTTCTGCCGATAGCATGAGCAATTGATTTTCCAATTGAGGTTTTACCAACACCTGGGGGGCCAACTAATAAAATTATAGAACCACTAATCCGTCCTTTTAACTTACCAACTGCGAGAAATTCAATGATCCTATTTTTTACATCATCAAGCCCTTGATGATCTTTATCGAGATTTTCTCGGGCATTTTTAAGGTTGAGCATGTCTTTAGAAAAAATTCCCCAAGGTAATGCGGTAATCCAATCTAGGTAATTTCGAGTTACTGCATATTCGGGAGAGCCAGTTTCTAAAATAGACAGTTTATCCATTTCATCATTAATGCTGTTTAAAGTTTCTTTAGGGATAGTAAGTTTTTCTAGTCGTTCTCGAAACTTATCTGAATCGGCTGTTCGATCATCTTTCGCTAGACCAAGCTCTTGTTGAATAACTTTTAATTGTTCTTTTAAGAAAAATTGTCGTTGCTGTTCGCTCATTTGTTGTTCCACTTTATCGTGGATTTTTCCTTGCAGCTTAGCAACTTCAAGTTCTTTTTTTAGTACTACTAGTACTTTTTTCATTCTTTTAATAAGTGCAACAGTTTCTAAAATGTCTTGCAGTGCTTCTTTATCACGGGTTGTTAGAGTTGCAGCAAAGTCGGCTAACATATTAGGATCGTTTAAATTAAAACGCTCCAAAAAAAATTTAATTTCTTCACTATATAATGGGTTATGGGGGACAAGTTCCTTAATGGTATTAATAATAGCCATACTATAGGCTTTAATTTCATTAGTCTTAACATCTTTTTGTTCTTTTATATACTCAACTTGAGCAATAAAAGGAATGCTGGTACTAATCCATTTTATAACTTTAAACCGCATTCGGCCTTCAGCTATAGTTTGTATATTATTATCATTGTGAGCTGGGTTATGTAAGCGTACGGCGGTGCCGACAGAATAAAAATCATTAACGGTGGTAATTTCTGCTGCTTTGGCACTAGTTAATAATATTCCTGCCATATGATGAGCTGCTGAGCCAATTTTTTCTATTGTTTCCAACCAAATATTACTACTCAGTTCGATAGGTAATGCTTGGGCGGGGAAAAATGGTTGATCAACAACAGGTAAAATATACAACGTTGTTGGGAAAACTTTAGTGGGAACAAGTATATTTGATCCTGATGAATTTACTTCTTGGTCATCATCTTCAATTATTAATTCATCGTCTATATCAAGTTTATTGTCGATATCGTGCTCTTCGTTCATCTTTTGTCCCTAGACTGTTATTAATTAACCTTAGATCGGTATATGGAGATAATATTATCGTGAAGTTTAAAGTCTCAATGTTTAAATTTGAGATTCCGGTTCAAAATACTATCGGAATGACGGTATACTTATCGTAATATTGGGGCAATACTTAAATTTTCAAGGATATTTTAATATAACCATTCATTATAGGGTTGAACTTCAACAATACTATTGACTGCAACATTAGTAGAACTTTGAGGGAGAATAATAAAGCAATTACTGTAACTCATTGAACTCAGAATATGAGAATCTTGTAAACCGCTAACTGAAACAGTTAATTGCCCTTGCTCATCAGTTGATAGATAACCACGTTGAAAATCCACTCGACCAGCACGTTTTTTTAATTCAGAGTTACATTTCACTTGGTAACTGGTATTTTTAGTTTTTGTTTGACCGGCTAAGGCACGAATTGCCGGTAGTGCAAATTGACTAAAAGTTGCCATGACAGAAACAGGATTGCCGGGTAGACCAAAGAAAATGGCATTGTTTATTTTACCAAATGCGAGTGGACGGCCGGGTTTCATGGCAATTTTCCAAAAGTTTATGCTGCCTATTTTTTCTAAGATTTCTTTAACGTAATCTGCATCACCAACTGAAACACCTCCAGAAGTTATCACGACATCGGCAACATTGGCTGCTTGTTCAAAAGCCAATTCGATTTCACTCTGAATATCGGGTATCACGCCCATATCCAGTAATTCAATATAGGGTTTTTGTAACATGCCAAATAAAGTATAACGATTGCTATCATATATTTGACCTTCGTCAAGTGGCTCTCCAACACCGCGTAATTCATCACCAGTTGAAAAAATTGCAACGCGTAGTTTCCGAAAAATAATGACTTCAGAAAGCCCCATTGATGCTAATACGCCGAGTTCTGCCGCACCGATATTTTTTCCAGTTTTTAATATGGTATCGCCAACTTTAATATCTTCGCCAATGTAGCGAACGTTTTGTTTAGCACAGTGTCCGGTATTGATAGTAATGCTGTTATCATTTTTGATGACGTGTTCTTGCATAATAACGGTATCTGCACTTTGTGGCATTTTTGCACCGGTCATAATTCGGATACATTCACCTATTTTGACTTCACCGTTAAAAGGTTTACCTGCCCATGAGGTTCCAACAATGTTTAAGTTTGAAGTATCCGATTTAGGAATATCTTGAGCATTAATGGCATAACCGTCCATCGCCGAATTGTCATAGGGCGGGGTGCTGAAATTAGCAATAATATCTTGGGCTAACACTCTACCGAAAGCACTTCGACAACTGACTCGTTCAGTAACGCGTAGTGATTGAGATGCAGTTGCGACTAAGGTGTTGATTTGTGTAGTCGCTTGATTTACTGACAAGCTATTTGGGTCAAAATCATTACAACTTGGTTGAACGGGAATAAGTTTATTGATCATAAGGTTACTCTGTAATTTAGTTCCAGTATAAATTTGAATTGTAGTTTTACAAATTCAAGTAGGGTAATTATACAAAAATTTGATGTTTAATGCTTGTTTAATACTATTGTTATAATATTACTTTGTCTAAAGAAATTAATCTAAGTCATAGTTTTTGATTATAAAATCTGTTATTGATGTTGCATTATTTATATCTAATAGCGGTAAGCTTGATTTTAAGCTTTCGGTTTTATCGCTTGCAACAGCAATTATATTACTATCTTTTGTAAATAAAGTAGCTTTACCCAGTGATGGCCGGTGTAGCTCTATTTTATCAAACACTTCATGTTTAAAACCTTCCACTAAAATGAGATCTAATTCAGCATGATTGAGTTGTTGCAATAATATTGCTAAATTAGGTTCGGTTTGTTCTGATAGCGTTTCTGTAATTAAGGCCCAACGATTTTTTGATGCGACTAATATTTGGCTTGCTCCAGCATGGCGCAGTTCATAGCTGTCTTTACCAGGTATGTCGATATCAAAATCATGGTGCGCGTGTTTTAAAACAGCCAAATTTATATTTTTGCTATTTAATATAGCAATTACTTTTTTTAGTAATGTAGTTTTCCCCGTTCCAGAATAAGCAACAAAACCAACAACTGGGCATTTAATATTTTTCATGTTATAGCTCTATTTGCTTATTTTCAAAATCAATAAAATCTTGTGCAGTATTAATATTAGCAAAGGCATCAAGTTCATTACTGCAATCAACTATTGCAGGCTGCTGCTGGGTTATCCAAAGTTGGGTTTTTCTTTCGCCGCTGGTTATAAAACTGTTTAAACTTTTACATAAATCTTTATGTACTAATAAAACTAAGGGCTGTAATTTTTTTTGAGTCTTAACTACGGCAATTAATTTTTGTTGCTGCTGAGCTTGTTCATATAAACGAGCCACAATATCTTTAGGCAGACAGGGAGTGTCACAGGCACCAAAAAATGCCCAGTTTGTTGTTATAGTTTTTAGGGCACTATAAATTCCAGATAATGGCCCCAAGTGATCAGGGTTTAAATCCTTTATTAATGGGTAGCCGAATTTTAGATAGTCTTGTTGATTTTGGTTGGTATTGATGAATAGTGTTTTAACCTGATGTTGTAAATTATTAATACTAAATTCAATTAGGGCTACGTCATTCACTTTTTTTAACGCTTTGTCTTCGCCCATGCGCGAACTTTTTCCGCCCGCTAAAATAACACCGGATATATTTTTGATGAATTCATTTGTCGGCATATGAATTTTAGACGTTAACCTTAATATTTATGTTGTTATATTGAATCAGTTTTATGTCATGATTATATAGTAAATCCTTGAAAAATATCTAATTTTGCTATTTGCAAAGTGTAATATTGCTGAATTAAAGATGAATGGATCTAAGACGCTAATTAATTATGCGGTAGTTTTTGTGGTGATAGTAATGAAAGTAGATTCGTCAACATATACCGCCTTGGCTGGGATGCGTAAAGGCATAGATAATGCGCGTAAGCATACAGCGGAATTGGCTGGTGCGACGCAGATGAAAGGGCAAGTTGAAAAGGCGAGTGCCCTGATTGATTTAAAACAAGATAAAATCCAAGTTGAGGCAAATGCTAAGTCAGCAAAAATTAATGATGGTGTCATTGGAACGATTATTGATGTTAAGGCTTGATATTAAAATTAAAACAATATACAGTTTCTGTAGAAATAAAATTGATTTTAACGTTAATTTAATAGTCTAAATCAGCGGAACTAAAGGTTTGTATTGTGTTTATACTCCATTAAACTTAATACTAAATTGGTTTCGTTTAAAAAATAATAATTATTATTATGCTTAATTATTTTCGATATCATTCATTACGCAAAAGTCTTTGGTTGATTATCCTGCTTGGCAGTCTTATTACCCAAACACAGAATTTGTTTGCTTGTGATTTAATGGATAATGGCGTACAAACAAGCTGTTGCTGTGACGATGATATAAGTAATGGCTGCCAAATGGGTGGTGGTTGTGAAGCTTTGGATAATGGTGTGTTATCAGGTTGTTGTGATACCAGCACTGTTATTGATACTGGAATACAAGAGCTTGCCTTAGGTGATTCAAATCACAATAAACAAGTTCTGTCACTTGATACCTCGCAATATTTTCCGGAAATTATTTTAATAACTCAGCTTTTTTTATCTGAAACCAGAACCAATAGTAAAATAGCAACCAAGCCTTATACGTTTTCTAAATCAACGTCAGGTATTGCTACTTATCAAATCACCAACCGATTTCGTATTTAAACACCTCTCAATAATATTCACTTGAATACAACGATTAATTTCGTCGTATTTTCTATTATTTTATTGGAAATGAGGTGATTTGTGTCTCAAGAAAAAGTAAAAGTAACTCTATTTTGGATTCGATTATTCAGAAATTTTTTTCTACTCCATGTGCTTATAATGCAATTGTTACTTGCTAATGTTGTGTTGGCTGCATCAGAAGGCTTATTTGGAAGTCAACATCAACTTGTAATGGAACAATTGGTTCAAGCTGTGCTAATACGCAATCCTTCGATCGAAGCGATGACATCGTCTTGGCAAGCAGCTCAAAGTCGAATTGAACAAGTATCGTCATTAAATGATCCGATGTTATCTTATTCCTTTGCTCCTGAAACACGGAATTCAAAAGGTCAGGATTTTGGGCAAAAAATACAATTATCACAAATTCTTCCCTGGCCGGGAAAGCTTGAGTTACGTGGTGATAGTGCGCGTTACCAAGCAAAAGCGGATTGGCAAAATGTTGAATTAATACGTTTACAATTAATCGTTACATCGGTGCGTGTTTTTGCTGATTGGTTTTACATATATGAAGCGATACGCATTAATCGTATTAATCAGGATCTATGGCGCGAATTTCATACCATTGCTGAAGTGAAATACAGCTCAGGCCGTGCCAGCAAACAAGATACTCTGCGAGCTGAAGTCGAGCAAGCAATGTTGGAACATCAAGCCATCGTATTAAGGCGTAAGCAACGTAATATTCAAACGAAAATCAATAGCCTTTTAAACCGTGAACCGGATAAAACAATTCCTCCGCCTGCTGCGTTAAACAAGGTGAGCAAATTACCAACGGTTAATAAATTGCGACAAGTAGCGATATCAAATCATCCTGAATTAAAATTATTATTAGCTCGAAAACAATCTAGCAATGCACTACGTAAACTCGCCGAGCGTGACTATTATCCTGATTTTAATGTTAATGCCGGTTACAACAGCCTGTGGAATCAAAATGAAAAACGCTTTACTGTCGGTGTTGGAATCAATATTCCTTTTGGGCAGAGTAAACGCAATGCCAAAGTTAGTGAAAAAAATGCCCGAACCTTACAATTACAATGGCAAATTATTGATAAGCAAGCAACCATTGCTGGTGCAGTACAACGCGCTTATAACAATATTGAAGAAAGCATCCATGTATTGACACTGTATCAAATTAAATTATTACCGCTTGCAGAAGAAAACTTGCAGACCTCTAAGGCCGATTATCAATCTGGGAAGGGAGGGTTTCTGGATTTAGTTAGTGCTGAAAAAAATCTTATTCAAACTCAATTAAATCAGGTACAAGCGCAAGCTGATTATCAACGACATCTGGCTATGTTAGTCCATCGTGTAGGTGAACCCGGTTTACTGGGAGAAAATTTTAAATTAACAAACAGCACAAAAAAGAGTATCAAAGGTGGGTCCAAATGAAACAATTAACAACAAAGGCGCAATTAATTGCACTTATCATAATAAGTGTAACTATCTTTATTCTGATTTTGTCGTTTCTATCGAGTCTAACAAGCAGTAACAGTAATTCTGATGAAAGTAACACACACTATGCAGGTCCTTTTAAATTACAAATAAAGCTAGATCCAGTGCAAGCTAAAGTTGGTAATAATGAGCTAACAATTTTTATTTATGATAAAAATAATCAACCGGTAACCGATGCTCAAATCAAAGCCGTTGCAGAAATGCCGGCAATGGGAACCATGCCGGCTATGCCTGCTCCAGCTACAATGGAGCATAACGGTGCGGGTGAGTATCAGGGAATTTTTGAAATACTAATGGCAGGAGCCTGGCCATTGTCGCTGGATATTAGTTCTAGTTCAACGGGTAATGCGCAGCTTGAATTTGATCTAAGCACTAGCCGTGCAGGATTACGGTTGAGTACTGCAACTTCATCAATGTCTAGCTCAGATATAAATTCAAACGACAAAATTATTGAAGCCGGTTTATATCGTGTAGAAGTTAATATTGAACCCAATCCTCCTGTCGTTGGAAAAAATAAACTAACTATTTTAGTGAAAGACAAATCCGGACAAACTGTGGCTGGTGCAAAAGTTCGTGCAGTTGCTCAAATGCCTGCCATGGGCAGTATGTCGGCAATGAATGCACCGGCGAATATCAGTGAAACTGCATCGGGCATTTATAGTGGAACACTGGAGCTTGCTATGAAGGGTGAATGGCCGCTGGCAGTGGATATTGAATCTGAAAACTTAGGGCATGGCGATTTAATTTTTGATCTGGCGACTAGTCGTAAAAGTTTAGAATTAGCAACAGTAACTCCTGATGGTATATCACATTATACTTGTTCCATGCATCCCTCGGTAAAATCAACGACTCCCGGCACCTGCCCTATCTGTGCGATGAATTTAGTATCGGTTACAAAAAAAGAAATGTCATCCGGTAGTATTAGTATGGATGCCCGACGTCGTCAATTAATCGGAGTGACTACTGGAAAAGTGAAGTATAAAGAATTAGTACAAACTATTCGCGCTGCCGGTCGAGTAAACTATAACGAAACACAATTAACGGATATTACATTAAAGTACGACGGTTGGATTGGAAAATTAAATGCTAATTATACCGGCACACCAGTCACAAAAAATGTGTCTTTGTTTACTGTTTATAGTCCGGAGTTATTATCTGCACAACAGGAATACTTAGAAATCTTACATCGTCGTAAAGGAAAACAGGATAGCTTGTTACGCGCAGCACGTCAGCGTTTAATACTTTGGGACATCTCAGCACCGCAAATTAAGCAATTGGAAAAACGTAACTTGCCAATTGAGTATCTACCAATAATGTCACCCACAAACGGCATTGTAATTGAAAAAACAATTGTCTCGGGCAGCGCCGTTAAAGCGGGACAGAAATTATTGCGTATTGCCGATTTATCGAGTGTCTGGGTCGAAGGTGAAATCTATGAATATGAAATTCCATTAGTAAAAGATGGTATGGCGGTACGGGTAGTATTTCCGGAGTTATCCGATAAAACCATATCTGGTAATGTCAGTTATATATCACCTTATTTAGAAGGTGATAGCCGTACTGCTACGGTTCGTGTGGAACTGGATAACTCAGATGGTGATTTAAAACCTGAAATGTATGCCCATCTGCATATAAAAGTTAACTTGGGGAAACGTCTAGTAGTGCCTGAAGCAGCAGTACTTTATGCCGGTAATAGCCGAGTGGTATTTTTGGATTTAGGTAACGGACAGTTAAAACCCCGCAAAATCAAAACCGGTCTACGCAATGCGGATGATATTGAAGTGTTAGACGGTCTGGATTTTGGCGACATTATTGTTACTTCGGGAAATTTTTTAATCGCGGCTGAAAGCAAACTTAAAGCGGGGATTGATCAATGGTAAATCAAAACAGTCATAATAAAGAAGGTATAATTGAACGCTTAATTCGTTACTGTGCGTACAATCCTATGATGACTTTGCTAATCATTATAGCGGCTGCATTTTGGGGTTATCGTTCTTTAATGAATACCCCGTTGGATGCCATACCGGATTTATCCGATGTGCAAGTTATTATTTATACGCAGTGGTCTGGCCGTAGCCCCGATTTAGTCGAAGATCAAATTACCTATCCTTTAACGACAACCTTACTGGCCGCCCCCAATGTGGAGTTTGTGCGTGGTCAAAGTTTTATGGGGTTAAGTTTTGTGTATGTAATTTTCAAAGATGGGACAGATATTTACTGGGCGCGTTCACGAGTGTTGGAATACTTGAATTCTGCAGTTGCTAAATTACCAAAAGGTGTTCGGCCGACACTTGGGCCGGATGCTACCGGTGTTGGTTGGGTATTTCAGTATGCTTTAGTTGATAAAACCGGTAACCTCAATTTGGCTGAATTACGTAGCTTGCAGGATTTCACCTTGCGTTACTGGCTTGAATCAGTAGAAGGTGTTGCTGAAGTTGCATCAGTTGGAGGTTTTGTTAAAGAATACCAAGTTAATATTGATCCGAATAAACTCAGTGCTTATGGTATTCCATTACAAAAGGTAGCAAGTCAGATTAGACGTTCCAATAATGACGTAGGTGGCCGCGTTATTGAAATTGCCGGCCATGAAAATTTTATCCGCGGTCGGGGTTATATCAAGAATAAAGACGACATTGAAAAAATTAGTCTGGGTGTCAGCAAAAAGGGTACACCGATTACTGTGCGTGATGTTGCAACGGTCAGTTTAGGGCCGGCTATGCGTCGTGGTGTGGCAGAACTTGATGGCGAAGGCGAAACTGTTGGTGGTATTGTAATTATGCGTTATGGCGAAGATGCATTAGCCGTGATCGAGCGTGTTAAGCAACGCATTGAAGTTGCGCGTGCCGGTTTACCCGAAGGTGTGGAAATAGTCACAACCTATGATCGTTCGGATTTAATAAAACGCGCCATTGATACCCTTAAAGCAACCTTAACCGAAGAAATGATTGTCGTGTCATTAGTGATTATGATCTTTTTGTTACATTTTCGTTCAGCATTGATCGCGATTCTCACAATTCCGATAGCAATTTTAATATCTTTTATTCCAATGTCGGAACAACATTTAACGGCCAATATTATGTCGTTGGGCGGTATTGCAGTAGCTATTGGTGCAATGGTGGATGCCAGTATCGTGATCATTGAAAATATTCACAAAAAACTGGAAGGAATTAATGACGATAAAAATAATAGTGAAGCAAAAATAAAACGACGCGAAGTTATTATTCAAGCAATGCAGGAAGTTGGACCGAGTATTTTCTTTTCGTTGTTGATTATCACTGTTTCATTTATGCCGGTTTTTGCACTCGAAGGAACCGAAGGCCGTATGTTTAAACCTTTGGCCTTTACTAAAACGTATTCCATGGGTTTTTCTGCTCTGCTTGCCATCACCTTCACACCGGCACTGGCTGTGTTACTCATCAGAGGGAAAATTCGAGGGGATAAGAGTCCACTCAATGTCTGGCTAGTAAAAATTTATTCACCGATTGTTCATTTTGCGGTACGTTTTCGGCACTGGGTTGTTGCTGTTGCGGTACTTGCCATGATTGTGACCATTCCAATTTTTCTAAAACTTGGCAATGAATTTATGCCCCCTTTGAACGAAGGTAGCATTTTATACATGCCTACTGCCTTGCCTGGCATGTCAATTACCGAGTCTGCTAAAATTCTACAGTCGATGGATAGGCAATTAAAACAATTCCCTGAAGTGGAACGCGTATTTGGCAAGATTGGCCGCTCGACCAGTCCGACCGATCCCGCACCGTTATCCATGGTTGAAACCGTGATAACGCTTAAACCTAAAGATCAATGGCGCGAAGGATTAAGCTGGGATGATCTTATTGCTGAAATGGATGAAAAATTACGTTATCCGGGCATGCCCAATATCTGGTGGATGCCAATTCAGACTCGAACTGAAATGCTTGCCACCGGTATTCGATCGGGTTTAGGCATTAAAGTATTCGGTACGGATCTAGCTAGTATTGAAGCGACTGCTGTTGATATAGAAAAAGCATTACAAAAAGATGAACGTACCAAAGCGTTTACTCGCAGTGCCTTTGCTGAACGCTTAACGGGAGGATACTTTCTTGATTTTGATATTAAACGTGAAAAAATTGCCCGTTATGGTTTAACTATTGCTGATGTAGAGGATGCCTTGCAAGCTGCTGTGGGCGGTTTAAAAGTTTCAGAAACCATTGAAGGACGTGAACGTTACGCTATTAATCTGCGATATGCTCGTGAGTTTCGTGACAACCCGCAAGCTTTAAAGCGTGTACTGGTGTCAACACCCAGTGGGGCACAAATCCCTATTAGCCAGTTAGCGGATCTTAATTTTTTAACCGGTCCGCCTATGTTGCGAAATGAAGATGGTCAATTGGTTGCTTTTGTTTTTGTCGATGTAAAAGGAATTGGTATTGCCGACTATGTGCAATTGGCGCGAGCGGTAGTAAACGATAAAGTGACAATACCTGCCGGTTATCGAGTTGCATGGGCAGGACAATTCAAATACTTTGAACGGGCTAAAGCTAAATTTAAGGTTTTAGTACCACTGACTTTGTTTATTGTATTTTTTATGTTGTTTGTGAATCGTAAATCCATCACTGAAGCATTAATTATTTTAATTGCTATTCCATTTTCACTAGTCGGAGCGATATGGTTATTATTTTTATTGGACTATAACCTTAGTGTTGCTGTGTGGGTCGGCATGATTGCGTTGGCAGGTTTGGATGCCGAGATGGGTATATTGATGATGTTATACCTAGGGATTCACTTTAAGCAAAAACATGAAGCTGGACAAATACACAATTTTCACGATTTGAGTCAGGTAATTGTTGATGGCGCAGGTCGCCGAATTCGCCCCATGTTGATGACCGGTATGGCGTTATTAATGGGCTTGATTCCAATTTTATGGAGTGACGGTACCGGTGCGGATGTCATGAAACGTATCGCCGCACCGATGGTTGGTGGGATTACTTCTGCATTGATAATGGTGTTGGTGGTGTTTCCGGCAGTTTTTGCTTTATGGAAAGAGAGCCATATTAACAATAAGGAAACAATTAATTAAATATTTATCCTATAAAGGAGATTATCTAGTGGAAAGTAAAAATTTTGTAGCTTTGAAAAATGTAAGCATATAATAGATAAGTTTTATGTTTATTACATTTTAATCTAAATTTTGTAACGCCCAATTGATATGCTCACGTACAATTTCAGATGGATCATTTTTTCTGGATTCCAATGATTTGATAATTAGCTCTGACTTTACGGCATTGCCTAATGCAACGGCAATATTACGACTCCACGATTGATAACCTATTCGCCGAATGGCCATGCCTTGAGTTTTACTTAAAAATTCATTCTCGGTCCACTTAAATAACTCAACTAATTCTATCGAATTTAGTTGATGCCGAGGATTAAAATCGGGCTCATTGCTGTGCTGACTAAAACGTGTCCATGGACATACTAGCTGGCAATCGTCGCAACCATAAATTCGGTTTCCTATCATACTGCGAAACTCCAGTGGGATACTGCCTTTTAATTCTATCGTTAGATATGAAATACAACGTCGTGCATCAACAGTATAGGGTGCAATTATTGCTTGAGTTGGACAGATATCAACGCACGTATTGCAGGTGCCACAATGATTTATAGCGGGTTCATCAGTTGGTAATTCTAAGTTGGTATACAGCTCACCTAGAAAAAACCATGAGCCATGATCTTTATTAATTAGGTTACTGTGTTTCCCTATCCAGCCTAAACCGGCTTTTTCGGCAATGGCTTTTTCCAAGACTGGTGCGCTGTCAACAAAAGCACGATAATTAAAATTAGCTATTTCAGTATTGATTTTATCGGCTAGTTTTTGTAAACGCTTACGTATGAGTTTATGGTAATCTCTGCCCAAGCTATAACGTGAAATATAGGCTTTGATAGTGTCGTTTAAAATTAATTCGGGCTTAGAGTTTTCTTCGGGCAAATAATTGAGCCGTACACTGATAATTCGAGTTGTGCCTGGCAATAGTTCGGTAGGTTGGCTACGTAGACTGCCATGCTGTTGCATCCATTGCATCTCACCATTATGACCATTTTTCAACCAATTTAATAATTTAGCTTCGGCTGCCGATAAATTAGTATCGCTAATACCGACAGCTTGAAATCCTAAGTCAAGACCCCATTGTTTTATGCGTGTTGCAAGTAGAGCATTTTTTTTTAATTTCTGAGAAGACTTTTCTATCGGATCCATAGCCGCTATGATAAACCCATGAACCAGAAACCGCATAATTTATATCGCTCTAAACAGGTAGCTGAGATGGATCGGTTTGCCATTGAACAGCTTGATATTCCGGGTAGTGTCTTAATGGAGCGTGCCGGTGCCGCTGCATTTAAAAAATGCCGTGAAAAATGGCCTGAGGCTAAAACCATGGTGGTGTTATGTGGTGTTGGCAATAATGGTGGTGATGGTTTCGTCGTCGCTCGTTTAGCGATGGAAGCAGGAATTACAACAACGGTATTTCAACTGGGGGATAGCAGTAAATTAAAGGGAGATGCTTTCGCTGCAGCACAACGCTTAATGAGCGTTGGTATCGAACCAGAAACATTTAATAATCAAAATTTATCTAAATTTGATGTGATTATCGATGCATTATTAGGGACAGGTTTACGGGGCAATATTTCAGGGTTGTGGCTCCATGCAATTGCAGCGATAAACGTATCGGGGGTAGCAGCAGCGGTGCTGTCAATTGATATTCCTTCTGGCTTGCATGGTGATACTGGTATAGCAATGGGGAATGCGGTAATTGCTGATTGTACAATGACCTTTATTGGGGTGAAACAAGGTTTATTAACGGCTCAGGCAGCAAATTACTGTGGTGAGTTGGCTTTTGATAACTTGAATCTTCCTGATACTGTTTATAACAAATTTCAACCGAGTGCTGTTCGTTTAAAATATCATAAATCTATTCATGGTTTACGCGCCCGAGAGCAAACCGCACACAAGGGTAATTTTGGTCACGTTGTTATAGTTGGTGGTGATGAAGGTTATCTTGGGGCTGTACGTTTAGCCGGAGAAGCTGCATTACGAACTGGCGCGGGTCTGGTCAGCATTGCAACTCGAGTGGATCATGCCAGTATGGTAAATGTGGGCTGCCCTGAGTTGATGTGTCATGGGATAGCCACGGCTCAAGCACTGTCAATTTTATTAAAAAAGGCATCAACCATTGTGATTGGTCCTGGGTTAGGGCAATCCGCTTGGGCTGTCGAGATGTTCACAGAAACGCTGGCTCATGATGTGCCGCTAGTGATTGATGCTGATGCTTTGAACTTGCTTGCTAAAGAACCACTTCAAAATAAAAACTGGGTTTTAACGCCACATCCAGGAGAAGCTGCACGTTTATTACAGCAATCTGTTAAAGAAATTGAACAAGATCGGTATGATGCCATTAGTAAATTAAAGCAACGTTATGACGGGGTTGTGATACTTAAAGGACGGGGTACGCTCATTGCTGTTGATCAAGAACTTACCGGAGTTTGTGCTGAAGGGAATCCGGGCATGGCATCTGGTGGGATGGGCGATGTTTTGTCCGGCATTATTGCTGGCTTAATCGCACAGGGATTGCGTAAAGCTAATGCGGCACGTCTTGCGGTGTGTATTCATAGTGCTGCTGCTGACAAGGCCGTAGTTGAATCTGGAGAGCGTGGATTACTTGCCAGCGATTTAATGCCATGGATTCGAGAATTGGTAAATCCTTAATTAACCTAATATTTCTTACTAGTAAATCATGGAAAAATCATGCTGGATACAACGACCCGTATTTTAAAAGACGAGTTTGATACGCAGTTATTTGCTGTGCAGTTAGCTAAACTCTTTTCTCTAGCCAAACCTCCAAATGTGATTTATTTGATTGGAGGTCTAGGTGCAGGGAAAACGACATTAGTCCGCGCGGTTTTTCATGCTTTGGGTTATAAAGATACTGTTAAAAGTCCTACGTACACTTTAGTTGAACCATATATTATTGATAATAAAGAGTTTTATCATTTTGATTTGTATCGTATGCATGATGCCGAGGAATTAGAGTTTATGGGAGCGCGTGATTATTTTAACTCGAATACAAGCTGTTTTATTGAATGGCCTGAACAAGGGGCAGGATGGTTACCAGCGGCAGATTTGAGTATTTATCTAAATATTAAAGGTGATGGACGAGAGTTAATTATAAATTACCCTGAAAGCATAGAAAGCGAAAAATGTTAGAAAATACGGTCTTTGCTGGATGTTAGACTAGAAAAAAATTAGGATAATATGTGATAATCGGATCGATTTGATCGTATTTGAGAGATAACACGAACTTTATTGTTTAACTATTTAAGAAATAAAAAGAATTACCGATATATTACTTGAAATAAGGCAAGCTGATGTCCCATAATGACATTAATATTATGTAAATTTGTATCATGCAGTCAATTTATACTAAAAAAACTATGTTTACACTTCGTCTGTTATTAGGAATATTATTTTTATTTGTTGTTGCCTCTAGTAGCTATGCCACAACATTTATTGAGGGCGTGCGCATGTGGCAAGCTCCTGATAATACACGTTTGGTATTTGATTTGAGTAAACGAGTAACTCATGATTTGTTTACCATGAAATCCCCAAATCGAATTGTTATTGATTTAAAAGATACCAATCTAATAGCCTCATTAACAGGTTTAAAGCTTAAATCTGACACAGTATTACGCGGTGTTCGTACCGCCAAAAGAAATAAAAATGATTTACGTATTGTGTTGGATTTGAAAAAAGCCGTTCAACCAAAAAGTTTTGTATTATTGCCCAATAAAGATTATGGGCATCGATTAGTTCTCGACTTATTCAGTAAAAAGTCTAAACATAAAAGTCACAAAGCAAAAGTAAAACGTTATTCGCCTAATAAGCCGCGTGATGTCATCATCGCAATTGATGCTGGACACGGTGGCGATGATCCGGGTGCTATCGGTTACCGTGGAACAAAAGAAAAGAAAATTGTATTACAAGTTGCAAAAAAACTCGCTCGAAAAATTAACCGCCAAAAAGGTATGAAGGCAGTATTAATCCGCAAGGGTGATTATTATGTAGGGCTGGGTAAGCGCGTTGAACTAGCAAGACAAGACCAAGCAGATTTATTTATTTCACTTCACGCTGATGCGTTTCGTACTAAAAAAGCCAAAGGTTCTTCTGTCTACGTATTATCTGATAATGGTGCTAGTAGTGAAGCCGCAGGTTGGCTAGCCAATAAAGAAAATAATTCTGATTTAATTGGTGGTGTTAGTTTGGGTGATAAAGATGACCTGCTTAAATTAGTATTAGTTGATATGGTAAAAAACTCTACTCTTGAAGACAGCCACCGTGTTGCCAAGCAGGTGTTACGTAAATTAAAAGGAGTTAATTCACTGCACAAACGCCATGTTGAAAAAGCCGGTTTTAGAGTGTTAAAAGCGCCAGATATGCCATCAATTTTAATTGAAATGGCATTTATTTCTAATCCTAAAGAAGAATCACGTTTACGTAGTGGCCGGTATCAAACCAAGATATCCAAAGCAATTTTACGTGGTGTACAAAGCTATTTTAAATCTAATGCACCTCCAGGAACTAAATTGGCATTAATGAAAGCCAAGGAGCATAAAATTTCCAGTGGTGATACATTATCGCATATAGCAAAAAAGTATCAGGTTAGTATCAAAGGAATTCGTTTAGCAAATAATTTACCAAACGATAAATTAACCGTTGGTAAAATATTGCAAATTCCAGTTATTTAATAGCAACTTTATTTAAACCTATTATTTTATTTTGCACAGCTCAGGCTAAGTTAAATGACGCAAGATTTGTCTACTTCAAAAAAGCCAATCCGAAAATTACCCATTAGCTTATCCAATCAAATTGCAGCTGGTGAGGTTGTTGAACGACCTGCGTCAATTTTAAAAGAATTAATAGAAAATAGTATTGATTCGGGTGCAAATCAAATTCGAATTGATATCCAACAAGCAGGCTTAGAAAAAATAACGGTTACCGACAATGGTTGTGGCATTCCTGTAAGCGAATTGCATCTTGCTGTTAGCCCTCATGCTACGAGTAAAATTCACTCTCAAGAACAACTGGGGCATATTAACACACTTGGTTTTCGTGGCGAGGCATTGGCCAGTATAGCTTCGGTATCAAAATTTGAAATCACATCAAAAGTGACAGAAGATGATACCGCATGGACGTTGGATTATTCAAATAAAAATACTTCGTCTTATGATGAGCGCGATATTAAAAATTTAGAATTAATTCCAGCAGCGCATCCGGTTGGAACCACTGTTAGCGCGAATAAGATATTTTATAATACTCCCGCAAGAAAAAAATATTTACGGACAGAGCGCACGGAATATCTACATGTTGAGCGAATTATACGGCAATTAATTTTAAGTGATTTTGATTCGGCATTTGTATTTATTCATAATGAGCGAGAAATTTATCGCTTTCAAGCTGCACACGATATGGCGGCAAAATCTCGTCGAATATTAAAAGTATGTGGTAAATCATTTTTTGATAATAGCGTAACACTTAATTTTAAAGCCTCCGGCATGACATTAACAGGATGGTTGGCAAAAAGTAATTTTTCAAAAGCCAGTGCTGATACTCAATATTTTTATATTAATGGTCGAATAATACGTGATAGAGTAATTTATCATGCGATTCGTTCGGTGTTTCAAGATAAAATACCTGAAGGACGCTATGTTGCTTATGTATTGTATTTAACTATTAGTACAGAATTAATCGATGTTAATGTTCATCCGACAAAGCATGAAGTACGGTTTGATAATATGAGATTGGTTCATGATTTTTTATCTCATGTTATCAATCAGGCTTTACATTCAAATGATATTAATGATGGTAATAGTTTTGTAAGTCAAAGTAGTGAAGTAAATTTAATTTCTGAAGTGAAACCAAATTATTATACTGCACCTAGAGCTAAAGAATTTACCGCTACAGTCTCAAAAAAAAACTCACCGGTGTTTTTTGGGACTGTTTTGAAAATATTTAAACAACAATACTTATTAACTGAACATCATTCCGAGATTAAATTGATTGAAATAAAAAAAGCGCAAAGTTTTTTATCAACTCAAAATTTAACGCAACAATATACTAATACTTGTATTCAATCGAAACCGTTAATGATACCGGTGAGTATTTCATTAGAGCCAATTCAAATTGATATTATTGAAAGTAAGATATCAATTTTAAACGAACTCGGAATCGAACTGACAGTTACCGGGCTTGATTCACTGCTATTGCGCAATATTCCTGTTGCTATTATTGGTGTTGACTATATTAAATTATTTAAAAATATAGCAGTTTATTTATTGGCTACACCAAAAAATGAAATCAAATCTCTAAATTTAATTTCTGTATTGTGTGATGCGGAATTAATCGATAGTTTTAATGTGAATTTAGATTATGTCCTAGCTTTAATTGCAAGATTAAATGAGCTTGATATGTCTTTATTAAATTCTAATGATACAAACTGGTGGCATACATTATGTATCGAAGATTTTGACCGTATGCTAAACGATAAACTGTAAGCTTGTGCCAAACTCTACTTTACCACCAGCAATATTTCTAATGGGGCCGACTGCATCAGGTAAAACTTCGATTGCGATCGAACTTGTTAAACAATTGCCGGTTGATATTATCAGTGTTGATTCGGCATTAATTTATCGTGATATGAATATTGGAACTGCGAAACCAGATGTTGAAACATTGGCTCAAGCACCTCACCGATTAATTGATATTATTGATGCCAGTGAATCGTATTCTGTGGCACAGTTTTGCACAGACGCTTTACGAGAAATGAAGGATATTGTTAGTCGTAATCGGATACCGTTGTTAGTAGGTGGTACGATGTTATATTACAAAGCGCTTAGGTATGGTTTGTCTGATATGCCCAGCAGTGATCCCGTTATTCGTGAAAAATTAGAATTACAAGCCGCAGAAAAAGGCTGGCATTATATGCATGAAAAATTAATGCAGGTTGATCCCCGCACAGCCGCTAGATTACACCCGAATGATCCCCAGCGAATTCAGCGGGCATTAGAGGTATATGAGATATCAGGTAAAACAATTTCGCAGTTTCATGAAGAAAGTCAGGGTCACAAATTGGATTATAATATTATTGATGTAGTAGTGGCTCCTGCGCAACGTTGCGTTTTGCATGCCAATATTGAGATCCGATTTAATCAAATGATTCACCAAGGTTTGATTGATGAAGTGTCGCATTTTTATAATCGTGGCGATTTAAGTCTTGATAATCCATCAATGCGTTGTGTCGGTTATCGTCAAGTATGGGAGTATTTGGAGGGGAAATTGTCAAAATCAGAGATGATCGAGCGTGCCATCATTGGCACACGACAACTGGCTAAACGCCAATTCACTTGGTTGCGATCGGAGTCACCAAATGACTGGATTGACAGCTTAGATAAAAGTTTTTTAACTAAAGCCTTGAAAAAAATCAGGCAATCACCATATATAGTTAACATATAGTTAATAATGCAATTATTGAATAGCCCTCTGAGCTCTATCGTTAATAATGCGGTTGGTTTGTGCTAGTATTAGGCTGCATTCCTAGGAATTTCTAGGATATCGTGTAAATTTGTAGAAATTTACTGACAATTTTGAGTTGTTGACATTTTTTTGGTCAATTTTTAATCGTTATGAGATCCCGTAATACGGGACGAATTACACTCCATACAATTAAAATACAAGGAGATTTTATAATGGGTAAGGGGCAAGCATTGCAAGATCCTTTCTTAAATGCGCTCAGGAAAGAACGAATTCCTGTGTCTATTTTTCTCGTCAATGGTATTAAATTACAGGGTCAAGTTGAGTCTTTTGATCAGTTTGTCGTGTTATTGCGTAATAGTGTTAACCAAATGGTCTATAAACATGCAATCTCAACGATTGTCCCATCACGTAATATTAAATTACCTATGGCTGATGAGATCGAATCGTCAAATACAAATACTGGTAATAGTTAGTTTAAATACTATTTCTAGTAGTTACGGGAGTTTCCAGATTGTTTGAACGGCCAAAAAGTGGCGAGCGCGCAGTTATCGTCCACATAGAATATTACGGTTCAACAGTAGAAGATAGTCTGGCAGAGTTTAAAGAACTAGCGCGTTCTGCTGGTGCCGAGGTGTTAGAAATTCTGACAGGTTCGCGCACAGCTCCCGATCCACGTCATTTTATTGGAAAAGGCAAAATTGCAGAGTTAAAAATACTTGTTCAATCACTTGATGCTGAAATCGTATTATTTAACCATGAATTATCGCCAGCACAAGAACGAAACATTGAAGCGAGTATAGAATGTCGGGTTCTTGACCGAACGGGCTTAATACTCGATATTTTTGCACAACGCGCGCGAACCCACGATGGTAAGCTGCAAGTTGAGTTGGCACAGCTAAGTCATTTAGCAACCCGTTTAGTACGTGGTTGGACCCATCTTGAACGTCAGAAAGGGGGGATTGGTTTAAGGGGGCCGGGTGAAACCCAACTTGAAACCGATCGACGTCTGCTGAATGAGCGTATTAAACAGCTAAATAAGCGTTTAAAACGCGTCCAAAGTCAACGTGAACAAGGTCGTCGATCGCGCAAACGAGCTGATATTGCTACCGTTTCTTTGGTTGGATATACCAACGCAGGCAAATCTACCTTATTTAATATCTTAACGGAGTCTGAGGTATATGCCGAGGATCAATTATTTGCAACTTTAGATCCAACTTTACGTCGTTTAGAACTACCCGATGGTGATGCTGTAATTTTGGTTGATACAGTAGGTTTTATACGTGAATTACCCCATGACCTTGTTGCAGCATTTCGTTCTACTCTGCAAGAGACCTGCGAAGCCGATTTATTATTACACGTGATTGATGCTTCGAGTCCAATTCGTGAACAGAATATAAATGAAGTGAATAAGGTTCTTAAAGAAATTAAAGCCGATGCTGTTAACACCATTGAGGTATATAATAAGGTTGATCGTATTCAGAGTAATAATAAGGCACGAGTTGATAGGGATGGTGCGGGAAATATTACTCGAATTTGGGTTTCGGCATTAACCGGTGATGGTTTAGTTGAATTACAGCAGTTATTAAAAGAAGTGCTGGCAGAAGATACCATTAAACATCAAATATTACTGGGACCGGCTGAGGGTCGCTTGCGTGCCAGTATATTTGCGATGGGTAGTGTTCAAAATGAACAAATAACAGACGATGGCAGTACGGTTATGGATATTACCTTAAAACGTAAAGATTGGTTTGCTTTATGCAAAAAAGAACAGATAGAGCAAAAAATTGTCGATCCAGTGGATAGACAACTTGCGGTAGAGGCTAAAGATCCATAAAATTTGCGCTACACGTAATGATCGAATAAATTGCAATAATAAACGATAATACACTAACAATTAATTTTAATTTAAAAATGGAGTCATACATGGCTTGGAACGAACCAGGCGGTTCCGGAGGAGATAAAGATCCTTGGGGTAATCGCGGCAAAGATCAGGGACCACCTGATTTAGATGAAGTTATCAAAAATGTACAAAAGAAAATATCCGGTATTTTCGGGGGCAAAGGCTCGGGTGGTGGCAGTAATTCTGGTAACTCCAAAGGAATAGCCTCGGTCTTTATTATTATTTTTGGCTTAGCCTCTGTTGTCTGGGGTTTTGCTGGAATCTACATTGTCGAAGAAGGTAAGCAAGCTGTGGTATTACAGTTTGGAAAATTCCATTCGATTTCAAGCCCAGGACCCCATTGGTTACCAATCGGGATCCAAGAAAAATTCTTAATTAATGTTTCGGGTGTCAGAAAAATTAATATTGGCCAAGGCTCAGATGAAGCACTCATGTTAACGGGTGATGATAATATTGTTGATGTTGAATATGTTATTCAATATAACATTAAAAATGCTAAAGATTATTTGTTTAATGATGTGTTGCCTGACCAATCAATTTTGCTTGCAACTCAAAGTTCCGTTAGAGAAGTTGTTGGCCATGAAAACTTTGAGTCTGTCATAAAAGGTAAACGTATCGCTATTGCCGAAGAAGTTAAAGTCAAAGTTCAGGTAATACTTGATAATTATAAAACAGGTATTCAACTACGTGGTTTTGATATGCAAAAATCAGTTGCCCCAAGTGTAGTGTTACCGGCATTCTTTGATGTTAAAGCAGCTGAGCAAGAAAAAGAAAAAGCAATTAATAAAGCCAGCGGTTATGTTAATTCAATTATCCCCAGAGCAGAAGGCCAAGCTGCTCGAGTTGTGCAAGAAGCAGAAGCTTATAAAGCCGAGGTGATTGCACGAGCAACGGGTGAAACAACGCGTTTTACCAAAATTCTACGGGAATATGAAAAAGCACCAAAGGTAACACGACAACGTTTATATTTAGAGGCAATGGAAACAGTATTCTCTGGAACAAATAAAATAATGGTTGATGTAAAAGGTGGTAATAATATGATGTACTTGCCTTTGGATCAAATTGTGAAATCACGTAAATCGTCGAAACAAACGGATAGTGAATTGTTTAATAACTTGAATACTGAATCGACTACCTTAAACCGAGGCTCATCAGTGATTGAAAACAATGATCGCAGCAGGAGAACACGATAATGACAGCAAAAATATGGTCAATGTTTATAATATTGGCAGTAGTGCTTATTCTTGCAGCGAATTCGTTTTACACAGTAGATGAACGGGTATTTGCTGTTAAGTTTGCTTTGGGTAAATTTTCTGATTCCAAAATCGATTCTGGTTTGCATATAAAATTACCGTTTGTTAACAATGTTAAAAAGTTTGATAAACGTATCCAAACCTATGATGTTCGTCCTCAGTTTTTTACAACTGCCGATAGTGAAATTTTAAATGTAGATTATTATATTAAATGGAAAATATATAATATTGAAGATTTTTATATTAAAAATACTACTGGCATCAATGCTATCAATAAAGAAGCTGAAGGTCGCTTGTTTGCAATCGTTAACCAAGCTTTATTAGATGTTTTTGCTAAAAAGTCCAAGCGCCAAGTTGTTTCAACTGAACGTGAGCAAATAATGCAACAAGTTACCAAAGAAATGAATTTGCTAAGTACCGGACTAATATCTGAACAAGAAGATTTTGTATTGAAGGGCAATGAAGATCCAGGTTTTGGCGTTGAAATTATTGACGTTCGTATTAAACGTATTGAGTTACCCGAAGACATCTTACGTAAAACATTTGATCGAATGAAATCCGATCGAGAAAAAGTTGCTCGTCAGTATCGAGCCGAAGGTGTTAGTGAAGCCAATAAAATTCAAGCTAAAGCAGATAAAGATAAAGTGATTATTATTGCCAATGCACAACGTGATGGTCAAATTATTCGTGGTGAAGGAGATGCAAAGGCGGCGAAAATATTTGCTACAGCTTATAAACTAAACTCCGAGTTTTATGCATTTTATCGTAGCTTGGAATCTTATAAAAAATCATTTGTTGATGGTAATGATTTTATTGTATTAGAGCCAAATTCAGATTTTTTCTCATACTTTAAAAATCAAAAACCTAAAAATAAATAAAATTAATTATGTGGGCAAATATTTTGATTGCAGTGGCCTTGGTAATGGTCATTGAAGGCTTTATGCCTGCAATTAATCCTGAGCTATTTCGCAAAACCATGCTAGCAGTCACCAATATGTCTGATAAGCATTTACGTATTATGGGCATATCGAGCATGACAGTGGGCGCAATTTTAGTGTATTTATTTACAAGTTAAAGTATATAAATTAAATAATTAATAGTAATAAGAAATATGAAGCAACAAGAAACCTGGATATTACCTGAGGGAATTGAAGAAATTCTACCACCTCAGGCAAAACAATTAGATTCAATGAGTCGTCAGTTATTAGATTTATTTTATAGCTGGGGATATGAATTGGTGATGCCACCTTTTATTGAATATTTAGAATCTTTATTAAAAGGAACCGCTTCAGATTTAGATTTACAAACATTTAAAATTACCGATCAAATAACGGGGCGCATGATGGGCATTCGTGCCGACATGACACCACAAGTTGCTCGCATTGACTCACATCATTTATCAAACTCTCAAATATCGCGATTATGTTATTTAGGCACAGTGCTACACACTAAAGTTAATGGTTTGGCCGGTTCGCGCAGCCCAATGCAATTGGGCGTTGAGTTATATGGTCACAAAGGCATTGAATCGGATATTGAAATGATTCAATTAATGCTAGAGACATTAAACCAAGTGGGGATTAAAAATCTTTATTTGGATATTGGTCATGTTGGTGTGTACCGAGAGTTAGTTAAATACTCTAAATTAACCACCGAACAAGAAAGTGAATTATTTGATATTTTAAATCGAAAATCTAAACCGGAATTAACTATTTTATTAGAGTCTTGGAAACTTGAAAACAATATAACAACGATGATTTCGCAATTAATTGATTTGAATGGTGGTATTGAAGTTGTGGCTAAAGCCAAGAAAGTATTTTCCAAGGCTAATAAGGCTGTACTTGAGGCATTAAATAATTTTGAGAAAATTGTTAATTCTATTCAAAAATTATTGCCGGATATAAATTTACACTGCGATCTTGCCGAGCTTCGAGGATACCATTACCACACAGGTGTTGTTTTTTCGACCTTGGTTGCTGGACAAGGGGACGCGATTGCTTGGGGAGGGCGTTATGATAATATCGCGGCAGCATTTGATAACCCACGCCCTGCCACAGGATTTTCAACTGATCTTAAAAAATTGATGTCAATTCAAAATAAAAAAGTTAATACTAAAAATAACATTATGGCACCCTATGATATTAGCGATAAGTCATTACAAAAAGAAATTAAGTCGCTGCGGTTAGTGGGAGAGTGTGTTATTACACAGTTACCTAATCAAAAAACTACCGCAATTGACATGGGGTGTGATAGAGTTTTGGAAAAACAAAAAGATGCTTGGATTGTGTCCAAAGTGTAAAATTAGAAACAGTTTTGTCTCAATAACAACTATAAAGTCGAGTCTTAAATTATGGGAAAGAATGTAGTCATAATTGGTACCCAGTGGGGTGATGAAGGTAAGGGCAAAATTGTCGATTTACTGACAGATAATGCTAGTGCTGTAGTTCGGTTTCAAGGTGGCCATAATGCGGGGCATACACTTGTTATTGGAGATGAAAAAACCGTACTGCATTTAATTCCATCGGGCGTGTTGCGTCAAAATGTTGAGTGTTTAATTGGTAATGGAGTAGTGTTATCTCCTACAGCTTTAATCGAAGAATTAAAAATGCTTGAAACGAATGGTATTCCAGCTCGTGATCGCTTAACTATCAGTGAGGCTTGTCCCTTAATATTACCATATCATATTGCACTCGATAATGCTCGTGAAGTCGCTAGAGGAAAGAAAGCTATTGGCACTACTGGCCGTGGTATTGGCCCAGCTTATGAAGATAAAGTTTCGCGCCGAGGATTACGAGTGGGAGATTTATTTCATCGTGAGCGTTTTGCTGCAAAACTTGGCGAAGTATTGGATTATCATAACTTTTCGTTAAAAAATTATTACAAAACAGATACCGTTGATTTTCAAAAAGTACTTGATGAAACTCTAGCTATGAGCGAAGAAATTTTGCCAATGGTAGGTGATGTTACTGAGATTATTTTTCAGCATCATAAAAAAGGCAATCACATCATGTTTGAGGGTGCCCAAGGTGCTTTGCTTGATATTGATCATGGAACATATCCTTATGTGACTTCTTCAAACACCACTGCTGGCGGAGCTTCCACTGGCAGTGGCATGGGACCAAAATATATATCCTATGTATTGGGTATTACTAAAGCCTATACTACACGTGTTGGTTCGGGGCCATTTCCTACCGAGCTTTACGATGGTGTTGAGTTACTTGATGCAAATGGTGAACACATGGCAAAACAAGGTCATGAATTTGGTTCTACTACGGGACGGCCACGTCGCTGTGGTTGGTTTGATGCAGTCTGTTTACGACGTTCAGCTCAAATAAACAGTGTCACAGGTTTGTGTATCACTAAATTGGATGTTCTTGATGGACTAGATTCATTACGTATTTGTACTGGATATAAATACAATGGTGGTACTCGTAATACGCCTCCAGTTGGTGCCGATGCATTTGAAAGTTGTGAACCGATTTATGAAGAAGTGCCAGGTTGGTCTGAATCTACATTTGGTGTGACTGAATATGATAAATTACCAGCTAATGCAAAAGCGTATTTAAAACGTTTAGAAGAACTGACAGAGATTCCTATTGATATTATCTCAACCGGACCGGAAAGAAATGAAACGATTGTATTGCGTAATCCTTATGATACTTAATGTATCATAAGTTATAATCCCCTGTAAATTTTTAACTATAAGCAAAGAGATTAGTTTATAGTAATATCACTATGAATTTTGTTCTTCATATTTTACGTTCACGATAATAAACCGCTGAATGCCTTCGGGTAACTGCACTGAAACCTCATCATCCAATGATTTTTTCATTAAGGCTTGAGCAACAGGTGCATCCATACTAATTTTACCCTTGGCAATATCAAATTCATCGGGGCCTACTATTTGATAGCAAATTTCTTCTCCTTGTTCAGTTTCGAGGGTTACAATAGCCCCGAAAAATACTCGTGAAATGTCATCGGGTATGGTGTTAACAATAGTTAATTCATCGATACGTTTTTGCAAATAACGTATTCTGCGGTCGATTTCTCTGAGTTGTTTTTTTCGATAGATGTATTCAGCATTCTCGGAACGATCGCCTTCGGCGGCCGCGGCTGATAAAATTTTAACGACCTCGCGCCGAAGCAGCCATTTATCCCGAAGTTCTGTTTCGAGAGTAGCATAACCATGTTGTGTAATATAATGTGAACCGCGCGGTTGCGGTGCTCGCCAACGTCCCATAATGTGAATTTATAATCGATTTTAAACTGAACTTTAGCTAAGCAATCTACGCTTGTCAATTTTGTCAATTTTATTACGCAATTACGTTACAACATAATTGATTATTATTAAATACTAGCTAAATTATACGATAATTCAGTGTTCATTTTTCAGCTGGTGTATAATGTCAATATGGTAAAACAAAAAAATAGAAATAAACCCGATCCTCATGCTGTTCGAGAAGCGAATAAGTATGAACATCCTATTCCAAGTCGTGAATATATTATAAAAGAAATTGAAAAGGCTGATGTGCCGGTTAATATGAATCGATTAATTGATCTGTTGGACATTAGTAATCGACGTGATATTGAGTCTTTGCGACGACGCATTCGAGCGATGGAGCGTGATGGACAAATTTTGCGAAACCGACGTGGAGCCTATTGTCTATTAAATAAAATGGATTTAGAGCAGGGTGTGGTATCGGCTCATAAAGATGGTTTTGGCTTTTTAATTCCCGAACAAGGTGAGAAAGATTTATTTTTATCAGCAAAAGAAATGCGTGCAGTATTACATGGTGATCGAGTTATTGCGCGAGTTATTGGTGAAGACCGTCGAGGCAGATTAGAAGGAGCTATTGTTGAAATTTTAGAGCGGAAGACAACAAGAGTTGTAGGCCGTTACACTCATAGTGATTCTGGTGTAGGTTTTGTAACACCAGATAATAAACGTTTCACTCAGAATGTTATTGTGCCGGAAGAACAGCTTTATGGTGCAGTTGATGGTCAAATTGTTGTTGTACAGATTTTAGAATACCCAACAAAATTTCGACAAGCGGTAGGCCGTGTTATTGAAATATTAGGTGAACATTTAGATGAGGGATTAGAAATTGATGTCGCCATTCGAAGTCATGGGCTTAGACAAGAGTGGTCGCATATGGTTGAGATTGAAACTGAACATTTAACCGCTGATGTACCCGAGTCCGCTAAAAAAGGCCGAGTTGATCTGCGTGATACTGCTTTGGTAACGATTGACGGCGAAGACGCACGTGATTTTGATGATGCGGTGTATTGCGAACCGAATAAAAATGGTGGTTGGAGATTATTTGTTGCAATCGCGGATGTGTCTACTTATGTAAAAACAAAAACCGGTCTGGATGCCGAAGCACGCGAACGGGGCACCTCAGTTTATTTCCCCGAACGGGTAATACCGATGTTACCTGAAGTGCTATCTAATGGTTTATGTTCGTTAAATCCAAAAGTAGATCGTTTGTGTATGGTTTGCGAAATGAATATAAGTTCTGATGGCGAGATGAACAATTATAAATTCTACCAAGCTGTTATGCGTTCACATGAACGCTTTACCTATACCGATGTGGCTGCAATTTTAGTGGATAAGAATGCAGAATTAATACAACAGCATGAGAAATTAGTGCCGCATTTAGAAAGCTTGTATGCTTTATATAAGGTATTAAAAGTCTCTCGTCAGTTACGTGGCGCAATTGATTTTGAAACAACAGAGACAAAAATTCAATTTGCCAGTAATCGTAAAATAGAACAAATTGTTCCGGTTTATCGCAATGAAGCTCATTGTTTAATTGAGGAATGTATGTTGGCAGCAAATGTCGCAGCAGCCAGTTTTTTAAATAATAACAAGATCCCTACCTTATACCGAAATCATAAAGGACCGGGCGTAGAAAAATTAAACGATGTACGTTCATTTCTAAAAGAGTTAGGTTTAGAGTTGACGGGGGGTAAGGATCCTGAACCTGCAGACTATGCCAAACTTTTGAAGTCGATATCCGGTAGAGTTGATCAACGTTTGATTCAAACAGTTATGTTGCGTAGTTTATCTCAAGCCGTTTATGATAATAAAAATATCGGACATTTTGGCCTAGCATTTGAGAGCTATGCACATTTTACTTCTCCAATTCGGCGTTATCCAGATCTAATGGTTCATCGCGCTATTAAGCATATTGTTGATGGAAAAAATCCTGAAAAATTTTATCTTAATGCCATGCAAATGCATGAGCTTGGTATGCACTGCTCGGCTGCAGAGCGTAAGGCCGATGAAGCATCATGGGATGTTATTGATTGGCTGAAATGCGAATTTATGCAAGAGCATGTTGGTGAAGAATTCACTGGTATCATAACCGGTGTCACAGGTTTTGGATTATTTGTCGAACTTGAAGATATTTTTGTTGAAGGTTTAGTGCATGTAACTGCACTAGGCAATGATTATTATAAATTTGATTCAGTACATCATAGAATGATTGGCGAGCATAGTAATCGAATATTTCGTTTAGCAGATAAAGCTCAAATTCGAGTTGTACGAGTTAATCTTGATGAGCGACAAATCGATTTTGAGTTAGTTGATAAGGACGATTTACCGGATAGTCGTACACGGTTAAAAGATAAAAATAAAAATAAAAATAAAAAGAATAAAGATAACAAACCTAAACCGAATAAGCGAAAAAAAAATCGTAAAAGAAAATGACAGCAGTGAAAGGTAGTTTTTCAGACGAAAAACTCAATAATATCATATATGGTCATCATGCCGTATTGTCAGTATTAAAACATGAACCCGACACTATCATCGAGCTCTGGGTCGATGGTGCCCGTCATGATGAACGTGCAAAGGAAGTCGTTGATTTAGCCCGTCGAGCAGGCATCTCTGCTAAAAGAATCAAAAGAGATTTATTAGACGAAAAATCGAATAATGCCAAACATCAAGGTTTTGTTGCTCTCTCTGCTCAAGTGATTAGTTTAGATGAAAAATCGCTTGAATCGATGTTGGCCAATTTATCTGAACCCGCATTTTTATTAATTTTAGATGGTATTCAAGACCCTCATAATTTGGGGGCATGTTTACGAAGCGCCGATGCCGCGGGCGTCCAAGGCGTTATCATTCCTAAAGATAAATCTTGTGGTTTAACCGCCACGGTTCGTAAAGTCGCGAGTGGTGCTGTTGAATCATTGCCATTATACCAAGTGACAAATTTAGTTCGTGCAATGGATATGTTAAAAAAGCAGGGAATCTGGCTTTATGGCACCGACTCAAAAGCCCAAACATCGGTATTTAAAACTGATTTCAAGGGTGCTGTTGCTATTGTGATGGGTTCTGAAGGTTCAGGATTGCGTCGTTTAACTCGTGAGCATTGTGATGCATTGATGAGCTTGCCAATGTCAGGCAGTGTTTCCAGTTTAAATATTTCGGTAGCTGCAGGAATCTGTATGTATGAGGCTGTGCGACAAAGAGTTAGTTAAAGTACACATTAAATTATAACTTATTGATTTAATTAAGATAATTATCTAGTCTTTGATTTCCTAATTACTTATAGTTGCTTGTAATAGACTATAATACTCCGTATAATTCGCGATCACTAAATATCAAAATATCATTGGTAATTCTTGGCAGCAAGAATGTAATTTCCAATTAACTCCTTGCCAAATAAAAATGGCAAAATCCGTAAGGAGCATTATGCGACACTACGAAATTGTGTTTCTGGTCCACCCTGATCAGAGCGAACAAGTTGAAGCTATGGTTGAACGTTATCGTGCAACGATTGAATCTGCAAATGGTAAAATACACCGTTTTGAAGATTGGGGCCGACGTCAGTTAGCTTATCCTATCCAAAAAATACATAAAGCACATTATGTGTTATTAAACGTTGAGTGTAATCAGGATACCATGGACGAGGTTGTTGGAGCGTTCCGCTTTAATGATGCGGTTATCCGTCATATGGTTATTCGTCGTAACGAAGCGATTACCGAAGCATCATTCTTGATAAAGAAGGATGAAAAAGAAGAACGTTACGATCGCAATAGTTCTAGTTCTAGTACTGATAATTCCAGTGAAGCTAGTGCAACTGATAAACCTGCTGATGCTGCTACTACTACTACTACTACTGATAGTAGTACAGGTGATGTTGCTGCTGAAGCATCGTAATTGCATAATCAACGATTAATTCTTGATATTAATAAATTGAGATAGAGGATATAGATATGTCACGTTATTTTAAACGTAGAAAATATTGCCGTTTTACGGCAGAAGGCATTAAAGAAATAGATTTCAAAGATTTAACAACTTTGAAAGCATATGTAACAGAAAGCGGAAAGATTGTGCCAAGTAGAATTACAGGTACTAAAGCAAAATATCAACGTCAATTATCGACAGCGATTAAACGCGCTCGCTATCTTTCATTACTACCATACTCTGATTCACACGATTAATTCTTTAATTGTTTTTAGGTTTATACCTGATTGGTGAAGATTAAAATGTATAAGATAAATTGTTCGTAAACTCTGATGTTTACGCACACTAAAATGAGGAATTTAAGATGGACGTTATCCTTCTTGAAAAAGTAACAAATTTAGGTGATTTAGGTGAAAAAGTATCTGTTCGTGCAGGATATGGTCGTAACTTTTTAATGCCCTATGGTAAAGCTGTAGCAGCTACTAAAGAAAACCTTGAGAAATTTAAAGCACAACGTGCTGAATTAGAAAAAACAGCAAATGAAAAATTAGCAGCTGCTAATACACGTGCTGAGCAAGTACAAGCATTGGGTGTAATTTTAATTACTGGTAAAGCTGGTGACGAAGGTAAGCTTTTTGGATCGGTTGCAGCAGCTGATATTGCTAGCATCATAACTGAAAAGGGTGTAGCAATTGAGAAACGTGAAGTTACCATGCCTGAAGGGCCAATTCGTGTCATTGGTGAATATCCTATTAATTTGTTATTACATAGCGATGTTTCAATTACCGTTAATGTGAATGTAACAGCTGAAGAATAAGTATTTTATCAAGTAATAATTTAACGATACATAAGCCTTATGATGGTTTATGTATTGTTGATCTTCTTAGATTGTCAAGTTAATTAAATTAATATATTTTCAGTAATTGTCGAAAAGATCTAGGTTTTAACTTCATCCCTTGTTATTCTAATCATCCCATGTAAGAACTACATGCGGCTTAAAAAAACTAAATATAATGGCACCACAAGGTCTATAAAATGCAAGAGCTTGTTTATCAAGAATCAACCAGCGCTATTAATATCTCAGGCGAAAGTATCAACCTGCCACCTCAGTCTATTGAGGCAGAACAAGCGGTATTAGGCGGTTTAATGCTGGATAACACTACTTGGGATAAAGTTGCTGATAAAGTAATTGAAGATGACTTTTATCGACGTGATCACCGTTTAATATTTAGAGCAATTGCAGCATTATCAAATGAAAATAATCCTGCCGATGTTGTGACTCTAGCGGAATGGCTGGATAAAAATGCAGAGTTAGAGAATGCCGGTGGATTAAGTTATATTGGTTCTTTAGCAAAAAATACCCCAACGGCGGCAAATATTGCATCGTATGCAAAAATTGTACGAGAGCGCTCAGTGATGCGCCAGCTAATTAGCGTTTCCACTCAAATTGGTAGTTCAGCCTATAACCCTGAAGGTCGAGCAGCTCATGAACTTTTAGATAGTGCAGAAAAGTTAGTTTTTGAAATTACCGAACAAAATTCTCGTGGCCAAAAAGGCTACAAAAATATAAAAGAGTTATTAACCGGTGCATTAAATCGAATTGATACCTTATTCCAACAAGACTCTCCTTTTACCGGAGTACCAACTGGTTACACTGATTTTGATGAGCTCACTTCTGGTTTGCAAAAATCTGATTTAGTGATTGTTGCGGGTCGGCCTTCGATGGGTAAAACGACATTTGCCGTTAATATTGCAGAACATGCTGCAATACATAATAAATCAACAGTGGCTATCTTTAGTATGGAAATGCCCGGTGAACAACTGACTATGCGTATGATATCGTCTCTAGGTCGGATAGATGCGCATCGAATGCGAACTGGGAAACTGACCGATGATGATTGGCCAAGATTATCATCTGCGGTGGGAATTTTAAATGAATCGCAAATTATTATTGATGATACTCCATCACTAACTCCTACTGATTTACGATCTCGGGCACGACGAATTAAACGCGAGTATAATGGACTTGATATGATCGTAATCGATTACTTGCAATTAATGCAGGTTGCCGGTAGTAGTGAGAATAGAGCGACCGAAATATCTGAAATTTCTCGAATGTTAAAAGGTTTAGCAAAAGAGCTTAATGTACCAGTCATTGCTTTATCGCAGTTAAACCGAAGCTTAGAGCAACGACCCAATAAGCGTCCCGTAATGTCCGACTTACGAGAGTCCGGTGCTATCGAACAAGATGCCGATCTAATTGTATTTATTTATCGCGACGAAGTTTATAACGAAGATACACCCGATAAAGGTACGGCAGAAATTATTGTTGGTAAACAACGTAATGGACCAATCGGCACGGTGCGACTCACATTTCTTGGACAGTTCACCCGCTTTGAAAACTATATTCATGAAACATCGTATGATGAAGGTTATGCATGAGTTGGACCTCGCGTGCGCTAATTAACTGCGCGGCACTGCAACACAATTTAAACATCGCAAAAAAAACAGCTCCCAATAGTAAGGTTTTAGCTGTTATCAAATCCAATGGTTACGGGCATGGTATCACTCATGTTGCGCAGTCATTAATTGCTGCTGATGGTTTTGCGGTAGCTAGCATTCAAGAAGCGATCTTAGTTCGTAAAAATCATCCAAGTAAAACTATTTTAGTATTACAAGGTTTTATTGATTCCAGAGAATTAGCATTATTTAAACAATATAAATTAAACCCAGTAATTCATAGTAAGGCACAGCTAGCTATTTTAGAGTTTTCTGGTAGTAAGGCATTAAGTTCTGATACGGTATATTGGTTTAAAATCGATACTGGAATGGGACGTTTGGGTTTTGCTGCCGATGAATGCATTACATCACTTAACCGTTTAGAAAAATATTTGAATTCTAAATCAAATATAATACTAATGAGTCATTTTGCTAATGCCGATGATATAACTGATAAAACCACCAATAATCAGATTAAAATATTTAACGATATATTTTTAAATTATAATTATCAAAAAACTATAGCTAATTCAGCAGGCATACTCGGTTGGTCAGAATCTCATTTTGACTGGATTCGTGCTGGAATAATGCTCTATGGTGTATCTCCATTCAACAACTATGAACAAACATATAATTTACAAACAGTGATGACCTTAGAGTCGCGCTTGATTGCAATCAACCACCATAAAAAAGGTGATACCATAGGATATGGCGGTGGCTGGCGTTGTCCAAAAGATATGACTATTGGTGTTGTCAGTATTGGTTATGGTGATGGTTATCCACGGCAAGCCAAAACTGGAACCCCCGTTATTATTGCTGGCATTAAGACTAGTTTGATAGGTCGAGTATCAATGGATATGATTTGTATCGATTTAAGTTCAATTGATAAAATAGAACTTGGAGGCATTGTTACGCTATGGGGTAGTGATCTAGAGGGTAATGGTTTAGCGATAGAAGAAGTTGCAGGGTGTGCTAATACCATTGCATATGAACTGCTATGTCAGATTACTAAAAGGGTTGAATTAGTTTATCAATAATTTTTAGAAAGGATATTGCGATGATAGTTACTATAGTTAATGTTCATGTAAATCAAAAAGATATTGAGAGTTTTATAAAAGCAACCGAATTAAATCATCTCGGCTCTATCAAAGAACCGGGAAATGTTCGATTTGATGTTATTCAGCAAGAAGCCAATCCTTGCAAATTTGTTTTGTATGAAGCATTTAAAACTAAAGAAGATATCAATAAGCATAAAGAAACAAGTCACTATTTAGAGTGGCGAAATACTGTAGATGCTATGATGGCAGAAACACGAAGCGCGACTGTTCATGCTGGACTGTTTTTATAGGTTTAAACTTGTAATGCTTTATAAATCATATTCATATCAACACAAGATTTGATGGCATCTGCCAATTGGTTAATACCGAGTTCGCATTTATCTTGATAGTTTGATTGTAATGGCTTGTTAAGCCCTGCCCATTGCAAAATGGCAGTTATAGCATATTCTGTATCAAATATGCCGTGTAAATAAGTACCTAGAATTAAACCATCTGGTGTTAGTACGCCATCACTTGAGCCCTTAAAACTAATGGCTGGATTGTTTAAAGCACTACCAGTAGATATGCCACAGTGAATTTCATAACCGCTAACGTTAGCATTATTAAGTAATAATTTACCTGAACGATTTTTTAAAATTTTTTTCTTTTCAAGGGTGGTTGTCATATCCAATAATGATAATCCCGTACTATTTCCCGCCGCACCTTCAATAGCATGGGGATCATTAATATTATTACCTAACATCTGAAAACCGCCACAAATCCCAATTAACTTACCGCCATAGCGGCAATGCTTTAAAATTTCTTTATCCCATGCATTTTTAAACAACCACTCTAGATCAGAGCGAACACTTTTACTTCCTGGGATAATAATAATATCAGCGGATGGAATGGTTTCATTATCAGAAATAAATTGTAAGTCAATTTGAGGATGTAAGCGTAAAGCATCAAAATCAGTATGATTGCTTATTTTAGGAAGTTTTGGAACTATTATTTTTAATTGCTCTACAGAAGTAGCATTAGTAGCTGTTGTTAAATTAAGAGAGTCTTCGGCTTCTAAATGCAAATCATGCAAGTAGGGCAGTACGCCCAAGATAGGTTTTTGGCATTTTTTTTCTAACCATTCTATTCCTGATTGTAAAATATCGAGATCACCTCTGAAACGATTAATTATAAACCCTAAAATTCTGTTTTGCTCAGAGTTAGCTAAAATTTTTAACGTACCGTATAAGTGTGCAAAAACACCGCCACGTTCAATATCAGCAATAAGTAAAACTGTACAATCGATTGCCTCTGCAAACCCCATATTTGCAACATCATGCTGCCTTAGATTTATTTCCGCCGGTGAGCCAGCACCTTCAATTAAAATAATATCATATTGCTGACTTAATCGATGGTATGATTCTAATACGGATTTGAATATTGTTGGTTTATATGAATGATAATGCTTTGCATCCATATTACCAATTGTATGACCCTGTACTATTACTTGAGAACCTGTGTCGCTATTCGGTTTTAACAAAACCGGATTCATATCGGTATGGCATGCAATACCACATGCTTTTGCTTGTAATGCTTGCGCACGACCAATTTCTCCACCATCAATGGTCACTGCACTATTTAGTGCCATATTTTGAGGTTTAAATGGTGCGACAGAATAGCCTTGACGTGTGAGTAATCGACATAGACCCGCTACAAATGCTGTTTTCCCTGCATCTGAAGTTGTTCCTTGAATCATTAATGCTGTTGCTGCCATAAAATTTACTATTCAATTATGAGGTTTACACATATTCGTTCAAGTGAATCATCTAACTTTTTCCACTGTAATTCATTTTTAGGTAGACCAAAGCGGAGGCTAGAGGGGTTTTTAAATAAGCGTGTTAAAATAGCGTTTTGATTTAGTTTATTAAATATTAATTCAGCGTGTTCTGTTTTAACCCACTGAAATAAATTGCTACCACCCGATGGAATTAAGTTATGATGAGATAATAATGATTTTAATTTTTTGCTATTCTCATATAAATTAATTCTTGTTATATTTTGCCACGAAGTATCAGCTAATGCTTTGCTAGCAAGCCATCTACTCGGTCCAGAAATTGGCCATGGCCCTTGTAATTTTGATATTTTATCGAGAATTTTTTTATTGGAGAAAACGAATCCGACTCGAATACCTGCTAAACCAAAAAATTTCCCTAATGAACGCAATACAATAAGGTTTGGTAATAACTCAGCACTGAGTAGTGTGTTACTTTGATCTGTATCCATAAAAGCTTCATCAATAATTAAATATGCATTTCGTTTGATTAAAATTTCATGCCATTGAATTAACTGTTGCTTGTTAAAACAAACTCCTGTTGGATTGTTTGGGTTGATAATAACTAATACGTCGAGTGTATTTATTTTTTTATTAATGTCATCGATTAAACTAAAGTTATTATTGTGGGATAATTTATGTTGAAATTTAACTACTGTATGATTGTGTTCGGCCCAATGTTTTGCATGTTCGTAATATCCAGGCTGTATTAGTCCAACAGTTGCCTTTGAAAACAGTGAAGGAATCAACTGAATAGCTACTTGGGAACCAGCAACAGCAATAACAGACTTGCACTGGTAATAGTTAGCCGCATTACGTAGTAAATCATCGTCATTTTCTGGTAAACGATGCCACACAGAAACAGGGATATCAGAAATAGGATATGAATTTGGATTGATGCCAGTGGAAAGATCCAGCCACTCTGATTTCGGTATATTGTATTTATTAACGGCTGAATTTAATTGTCCACCGTGACAGTGAGATTCATTTAATTCTTTAATATTAATAATAGTATTCATTTTTAAAGAGTGCATCTTAAATAATTTTAAAGTAATTAAGAATAAAAATAATGATTAGCCATAATAGTAAACTGCGTAACACTAAATTAATTGCTCGTTTAATATCATTAAATTGTGGTTGATTACCATTACCTAAAATTTCTCGTTGTAATTCTTCGCCGTGATATTGTGCAGCACCACCTAATTTAACTGCTAGCGCACCTGCTCCGGTAGACATTACGACACCGGCATTAAGGCTTTTCCAATTATAGGCTTGTTTTAACCAGCAATTAACAGCAGAAGAAAATTTACCCATAACAGCATAACTAATAGCTGTTAGATGCGCAGGAATAAGGTTTAAAACATCATCAAGTCTGGCTGCAGCCCAGCCAAAGTGTAAATAGCGAGTCGACTTATAGCCCCACATAGCATCAAGCGTATTGCTTAATCGATAAATCACAACACCCGGAATGCCCGCTAAAACATACCAAAACAAAGTAGCAAAAATAGCATCATTACCATTTTCCAAAACTGATTCGATTGTAGCTATTGCAAGGTCTGATTCTTCTAGATGTGTTGTATCTCTACTCACTATCCAACTTGTTTTGATACGTGCGTTAATGAGATCTGAGGTTTCTAATGCATTTAATACCCATAATGCATGTAGACGTAAACTATTGGCACCCAGTGCAAAAAAAAGAATAAGCACTTCAAATATGTGCAGCGATTGTGTAATGAAAAATTGGCTGATATAGCTAATTATTATAACGATAGGTACTATTAACAATAACAAGGCAATTAAACCTAGAATCCTTAATTCGATAGAAGAATTACTCGAATATGAAGATTCTGGATTCATACTTTTCTCAAGACATATTGCTAGTTTTCCAAAGCCAGATATTGGATGGAAGTGACGAGGGTCTCCTAAAATAAAGTCGACTATTAATGCGGCTAAAATTACGAATGCGATGCTCATAGTGTTACATTCATATCCTTTTATTTATTCTCCCACTGGTTCTCAAAGACCATCGAGGATAATTCTTTTGTTGTTCTCCATCCTTTTAATTGTAGCATGGGTTCAGGATAAAATTCCTTAACTGGGCCTAAACACAATAATGCAACAGGTTTTGAATCACTTGGACAGTTTAACAGTGTTGCTAATTTGATAGGATCAAAAAAAGACACCCATCCCATACCAATGTTCTCAGAGCGCGAAGCTAGCCACATATTCTGAATAGCACATGCAGTAGAGCAAAGTGCCATTTCTTCTGGTAAGGTTCGTCGACCAAATATTGTACCATCATCAGGGGCTTGAACAACCGCAATTAGCTCAGCACAGTTCTCGATTCCTTCCACTTTAAGTTTGAGGAATTCTTGTTTTTTCTTATCAAATAAATTAGCAGTATATTGTCGTTCTTCTTCAACTAAGGTAATAATATTTTTTCGTACTAATTGATTCGTTATTCGAATAAAACGCCATGGTTGCATCATACCAACTGATGGTGAACTATGGCCTGCAAGTAATATCCGCTCAAGAACTTCATCATCAATTTTACTATGAGGTAAAAAATGGCGCATATCACGTCGCGCACGAATTACTTTATATAATGTATCGCGTTCCGTTTTATTAAAATTAGTTGACACAATTAGGACCACGATGATAGATTAATTCTTCTACTGGAATACCACCTACAAAATGTTCTTTAATGATTCGGTCAAGATTTTTTTCAGTTACATTATAGTACCAAATTCCATCTGGTTGAACGCACATAATTGGCCCCGATTTACACGTCGCAAAACAAGTTGTACGTGAGCGTTTAACTCGTAAGTCGCCTTTTGCAATTCCTGCTTCTGCAAATTTGTCGCCTAAACTATCAAACAAGTCTTGAGCTTGTTCGTCTTCTGTGCAACGTGGACCAACGCAAACCAATAAATGACGCTTGTAGTCCATCATTTTTGGTTTTTCTAATACTTCCACTCTAACTGCTTCTGACATGATTGCTCCTATATCTAATATTTTAATTTATGCTACTTTGCTTGTTTCATCACTTGTGTTTTCTTGTGAACTATATTGTTTCCATAGCGTTTTGTATTCGGTTTCTGCTATTGTATCAAATTCACCATCAGCCCTAACTAATGATAGATTAAATATAGAATCACCGTGAATATTCAAAAAATAGATTGCGCGCATGGAATCATTTTTTTGAATAAAATAAGCTTGGGTAACTTTAGTCCAATCGATGTGTAGATGAAAATGTTGGTTTTCGATATTTAACCAATTGTTTTTTGCAATAAATTGCTCACCAGTCATCATCAATTCACTTACTGCACCAGCATCGCTGCGTACAACTGCGCGTAATGAACCCCATTTTTTCGATTCGGTAATTATATTGTCGAAATTTGAGTCATTAATAATTTGCGCTTCAAATCCTGCTGAAGTATCTTCGCTATTACCCTCAGCAACGGCTGATAATATTTCTTTTATTGAGCAATTAAAATGTGTTGCTATTGCTTTGATAGACGCGCTATAGTTTTCTCTAATGTATTGTCTAATACATGCTTTCCAACCAAGTAAACCCATGCTCAATGATACACCTGCTTTTTCACCATCTTTAATGTCCCCTGTAATACCAGCATATTTATTGGCATAACCTCGTGGTGTAATCATTAAGCCTTGATCCATATAGGTGCTACTATTACCTATTAATACGGTAGTTAACATGCCTATTTTACAATCTGACATCGTATCTAACGTTACCATTTGTATATTTTGTGCTTCACGATATGCAGACTTTACAATTGCGACTGGAGTTTTTGCATCGCGGTAGTTGAGTAAAATTCGTTGTGCTTCTACAATTTGCTGCTGCCTGCGGCCACTCTTGGGATTGTAAAGTGCTACAACAAAATCGCTTTTGGCTGCGGCTTTAATACGACCGGCAATTGTAGGCCATGGAGTTAGTAGGTCTGAAAGTGAAATTGAACAAAAGTCGTGAGTTAGTGGTGCTCCAACTAATGATGCACATGCTGATAATGCTGTGCTACCAGGAATTATTTCAACTTTGATATCACTTTCTGGCGTCCATCCTGATTGTAAAAGTACCTCATAAGTTGGACCAGCCATACCATAAACACCAATATCGCCTGATGAAATTAAAGAAACAATATTGCCTTTTTTGGCACTTTCATAAGCCTCAATACAACGATCAATTTCTTCTGTCATACCTTTTTTTATGACTTCTTTGCCATCGAGTAACTCTTTAACTAATTTGATATAAGTTGAATAACCAATAATAACACTCGATTCTTTGATCGCATCTTTTGCCTTATATGTCATGTTTTGTTCATCACCTGGTCCAAAACCAACCAAATATATTTTACCTACGCTCATATTATTTACCTTTATTTAATTTGATTTTAGTCATTAACTTTTACAATTGACACAGTCGCGTTTTTGTTATCGTCGCCTCGAAACTTGTATTTTTCCAAAACTAAGTTTTCAATTCCGGTATTTGCTGCAAGCATTGCGGCGGATTCAGCAACAGCAGGAGTACCCATGAACTTCAATACCACATCAGATGGATTTGGAACTTTTATTTTCGATAATTGTGCAGCACTAAAAAATTGCAAGGGCCAATTATGTGAACTTGATAATTCTAATAATCCAAGTTCATCATTTTTTTTATCAATAGTTGCTAATGATATAACATCTGAATGTTGAATAGACATTTTGGTTAGTGCATTAGTAACTGCTATATTTAGTGTATCAATTGAAGTTCCTCGATCACAGCCCATGCCTAATATATATTTGTTCATATTTTAAATTAATCTGCAGGTGGGCGGTAAACGACAAGTCGTTCTTCTAAATTTTGCCATAATGTTTGCTCAATATCGCGGTGTGTCACCCATAAAATTGCTTTGTGTGTATTAAGGTCAACATCCTCAAATTTAGTAAACAAATGAATATTTCTTGGCAGTGGAGTGCTTCGTGTCCACCAGTTTTTATTGCCAGATTCTTGTATAAATGCAATAGCTTCCTCATTTACGACGTGGGCTGAAACTCGGGTTATATTGATTTTAGGTGCTTCAATTTTCCAACCTAATTCGCGACCTAAAATATCAACTGGAATTGTTTTACCAACATCGGAAGCTGTTGTGACAACTGCAGTGGCATTCAGTAGGTTTGCTATTTGAATAGCATAATCATTAGCACCACCCACATGGCCAGATAGCACTGGAATGACAAATTCGGCATTGTCATCAACAATTAATATTCCCGGGTCTTCGTCTTTTGATTTTAGATATGGGGCCACCAAACGAATAACTGCCCCAATGGATATAAAAAATACAATTTGATCATAATCATTAAATAAATCTTTAATTTGAGCTTTTAATGCTCCTGTATAAGCATGTTTATTATTTGCTATGTTTGTAATTCTATCTGAGAATTTTTCTGATACCATTACAAAAGACTCAGGCATTTTCTCTGCTAAATTTAACATTTGTGTGACGCCATGTTTTGTAATTGCAACTAATGCAATTTTTGCTGTAGTGTTTGTCATACGTTTACCTTATTAGCTTAAATTGCGCTGGTACTTAATACAGTGCTATCGCCATGTTTTTTTCGACAACCCCGTATAAGTTCGCCTCGTGTCCGATTTGGGTTTTTAACCAACATTAATGATAAATAATTCACTTTTTGCCCAATTAATCTTTTTACGTCTGTAACTATTCGTTCATCGGGAGCCCCCGCTTTTTCTATAAAACAGCTGTGTTCTAAAAGTTGATGTTTCTCAAGTAATGTAATTATATCATCAAGAATTGGCTTAACTTTAATTAGAACCAAACTATCAAAATCTAATAATAATTTTTCTATAACCGGAATGCCGTATGCCGCGGGAATTATAGCGACGGTATCATCAACATCAGCCAATGGGGTATTTAAAGTTGCAGCAGCAGCGTTAAACGATGGTACCCCAGGAATAATATTAATATTTATAGATTTATCTAATGATTTGACTGTTCGAGCTAGGTGCCCAAAAGTTGAGTATGTTGATGCGTCACCTTCAACTAAAAACAACACATCTTCGCCAGTATTTATAAGATCGATAACGGTTTGTGCTGCTAGCATCCAATATTTTGATAATATTTCAAGATCATGAGTCATAGGAAAAATTAGAGCTTGATTTTTCTCTGCGGTAGTTAAGCCACTACGAGTAACAATGTCTAGAGCATAACTATTACTTTTTTTATTACGTATTGGATATGTCCAAGTATTATCTTGTTGTAGTAATTGCCACGCGCGACGTGTTATTAAATCTGGATCGCCAGGACCTAATGAAACTCCAAACAATGTACCTTTAGTTACGCTCATTAATTATTTCCTGTGTAGTAATTTTTTTGAACTGTTACAATCCAGACAGGGTTTTCAGCTTGCAAGCGGTTCATGTGTAATATGGGTTTGCTCCGTGCGGCAGATAACTGTGTTGCATCCCATTCGATAGTGTAATACATTTTTTT